>Ga0160423_10001046_pt1 | contig 22988 bp, 18 predicted proteins | sample CRUFie14St8metaG_FD_108191 | JGI IMG/M metagenome (GOLD analysis project Ga0160423, IMG submission 108191) | Marine microbial communities from the Costa Rica Dome - CRUD Field 142mm St8 metaG | ecosystem: Environmental > Aquatic > Marine > Oceanic > Photic zone | place: Costa Rica: the Eastern...
CCTCTGAGTTGTTTCCAAATACCTCTTCCGAAGGAGAGGCCCCACTTCCCCCAGCGGAAAAAGCGATCGAACCTTCCAACAAGATTCCCGCAGGGTTTAAAATCTTCAAGGGCGGGAAGCCAAAGAAGGTCGACGAGGTTTCCTACATAATTGAAGATGGTGAGAAAGTCGAAACCGCCATCGAGGGAGAGGCCATCAAGAAGGGTAGAGGTTTGTTCTCTTTTGGAAAAAAGAAAAAGTCTAAGGTCACCGGTGAAAATATAGAATTGGCTTCGGAGGCACCTACACCGGTTGCCTACGAAACACCGGCCGTCTCTGAGATAACCGAACCCATGTCACTCCCTGAAGAACTTCTCGAGGCGACTAATAAAAAAGCTAGAGATAAAAAGAGTGGATTCTTCGGGTTGTTTGGAGGAAAGAAACGTGCCGAAGTATCAGCAACTCCGTCCACTATCCCGGTTGGACGAGTAACAGTTTCACAACCCGAAGCTTCAGATAAACCCAGCACTGCCACTGTGCCGCAACCAGCGACTGCGTCATCATCTCGCGAAGTCACGCCAATTCCGACGGCTAATTCCCCGAAACCCTCTCTGGCGCCAGTTGTCGTCGATACCGAAACGATCAAGGTCGAAGGTGAGACGATTGCGAAAGAAGAAAAACGGGGTCCAAAATTCCTTATCACTCCGATCAATAAATTGAAGGCTGCCAAAAAGAAATCTCCATCTGTTGATCTCACTGCGGCTGAAACGATCATTCAAGACGGTGAGATTGTCACTTCGAGTTCTACCAATGTGGTTAACGACGCTATCGAAGACCTCGAAACCAACATGCCCGGGCAGGCCCCTCAGGTTATCAATGGGGCCACCACTTATTCCTCTTGGGATGATGTGAAAGGTACGACTTCGTCGGCTGTCGATAAGATTCTTCGCCAGATGCGCTAGGTGGCACTCAAGGCCGGAGGATAGAAGTATATACCAACTTCGATCGAGCCCTGAGAGGGATTTTCCCCTGTCGGTGTCTGCCGCCTCCTCAAGCGGAGAGTCGTCTTGGAAAGCCAGTCTTCCTACACCAAGGAAAAGAAGTCTTGAAAACGCTCACCGCCATCAGGATCATGAGATTACTTATCTCCATTAAGTTCATCCTCCTGCTTTCTTTGGCAGGGCCCGCCTTTCTGCTTGTATCATGCATTGAGTCATCTTCAACCGACTCCATCGCCTCAGCCAGTTCCTCAACCTCGCCCAGCATAGTTTCACCAGTTGAAATATCGCAGCAGCTGAACAAGCATGACATTGCTCTCCGTTTCCTTACCGCATACGTACGTCTCGACCGAAATATGGCTCTGCAATACGCTTCCCCCAGGGCAGTCAACAAGCTCGACTGGTACAGACGGCATTCAGAAAACATTCCATATTACGACGATAAAATGATCCTGTATTTCAATGGCGGATGGGCGCGTGTCTACTTCCAAGAGGTCAACGGGAGCTACATCGTTTCTGACCTTGAAGTTCACCATCGCTAGCCGAACTCGTCTACCCGTAACGCCTAGATAACCACCTGCTCAGTCTAATGGCGAAACATCTCGCGAGCAGAATAGGCAACACCAAGCGCAGCAGGCCAGTCACCGCCGCGAGCCCACTCAAATCTGGTCGTCGAATGTTCTGGGTCAACTGGACTGGAAAGATACATCGGCCAAGCGCGTTCCCTAAAACCTTCCAAAATCCACTCCATATATTGATCCCGAAAATCCGTCTCTGCAAGGCCACCGCCAATCACGACCAGGCCAGGATCAAAAACCCGCACAAGATCTGCAATCCCGTAGCCTAGTATCTGCCCTTGCTGCCGGAATATGCTGATAGCGAGAGCGTCACCTTCCTGCGCGAAATCTCGCAATCGGAAGGCCTTCTCCTCAAGCGATGATCCGTCATTGAGCGGGTGAGAAGCGTTTTCAGGTTTGGCCAGTTCAATGCCGACGCGACGACGGAGTGCCACCAAAGAAACCCACGCCTCGAGGCAGCCTTTTAGCCCGCAGGAGCAATCTGGCAATTCGTCATTCTCCTCTCGGTGAGGAACACTGATATGCCCCACTTCAAGCGCAAGACCATTGGCACCCTCGTAGGCTCGCCCACCGGGGAGGACTAATCCTCCGCCAAGGCCAGTGCCGGGAGCAGCAAGCAAGAGGGCTCCATGGTGTTTTTTGCGGACTGCATATTCGCCGAGAGCTGCAGCATTACCGTCGTTCGTCATGTAAATCGGAACTCCACCAAGCCTCTCTGAAAAAAGATCTCTAACGTTCGTTCCTACCCAGTCATCTGCCAAGTTAGCCTTTCCCCAAATCACACCATCGCAAGATGGAGCAGGAACATCCATCCCAATTCCTTTAACTGACTCTCGCCCGACACCGATATTCCCCGTAAGCTGGTCGAGCGCTTTCTCCAGCTGGCAAAAGGTTGATTCGTAGCCTTCCCTAACGTGGCTGCGCACTTCAACCATCTCACCAGCGACTTCGCCCATTTCGTCAACCAACACCGTTTTTACCGTCGTGCCACCAATGTCGAGTCCAGCGAAAAATTGTGAGTTATCAGCCATATACTTTTTAGATACAAGAATTGCGCAAGACGAATACGATGGTGCGCCTCACCAGTCAATCTTCAAATACTACTCACAAAGCTGGGCTAACCTGAAGTAGAGCCGAAGATCGCCCGCTGCGTGGATGCCCAAACTCTGGCGCATGGGCGTCAATCATTTCGTTTTGTTTGGACCGCCACTATCGTAGGTTCCGAGGCAAATGATGGGAAACTCGGCCACAGAGTTAAAACAGTCCTTCCTTAGGGAGTTATCGCCAGATTCACACTTCGAGGTGCTCTTCGACCATCTGACTGGCGTCTCTTTTTTTGCGAAAAATCGGGACTTTCAAATCGTCTCTGCCAATCGCGCCTTCTGGAAAAGACTCGGCTGCGACTCTGAAACCGATGTCATCGGGAAAAATGATTTCGACTTTTTCCCTGATGAACTGGCTCGGAAATTCCGGCAGGATGATGAACGTATTGTTCTGACGGGCGAACCGATGCTCAAGATTGTTGAACTTTTTTTTAATAGACAAGGCCTACCGGATTGGTACTTCACTAACAAATTTCCGGTTTTCGGAAGAAATCATAGCGTGATTGGAGTCATGGGCACTGTCCAGAGCTATTCCGGCCGAAAGTCAGCTTTGACTCCTCATCTGCAACTCGATCGTGCTGTTAGTTATATCCGCGAACATTTTCAAGAACCGATCAGCATGACGAATCTAGCAAAACGAACTGGGATGTCCGTGAGGCAGTTCAATCGCCGTTTTCGCGAAGTCTTCGGAACAAACCCAAGAACCTTCCTAATCAAGACAAGAATTCAGGCTGCCTGTGTGGAGCTTCGTAGCACTGACATTCCGATCAGCGATATTGCTCTGGATTTCGGTTTCAGTGATCAAAGCTCCTTTACCCAACATTTCAGGAAGCACATGGGGATCACGCCCTTTCGCTACCGAAAAGAATCTTGAAACACTGCATCAAAGACACTCAGTATTACGAGCAAGCCAAACGGCGCTGAAACACCTCCGCGGTCGCCTGAGCCATAGCTTTTTTGTCTCCTTCTTTTTCAGCCCACGACCGACCACTCTCACCGATGGACTGACATAGCCGCGGATCATTCAGAAGTTCAAGCAGTCGCTCTGTGAGAGAGCGCGAATTGCCATGCTCAAAAAGTAATCCCCCTTGGCTGCTATTGACCATTTCCGACAAGGCACCCTGACTAGGTGCCACCACAGGCAAACCGCAGGCCATCGCTTCTAAAAGATAAAGCCCTTTCGGTTCGACGAATTGAGCTGGCACACAAAATACATCTATCTTCTTAAAGAACTCAATCTTAGCCTCTCCATCAGGAGCCTCGACGCGCTCAAAACGGTCTGCTAGTTCAGCCCTGCAGATCTTCTCCACCTGCTCCTCATAAAAGTTACGATCCTTGGGAGCCAACCACCCTCCGATCTTGAGTCGCGCTTCCGGCATTTGTCTGGCGAGAGCAATAAATGCATCAACTAAGTGGTGGAGTCCCTTCTCCGGCGAGAGTCGGGCAAAGAAACCGATCACCTGTGAAGATTCCCTTGCTCGCCGCGCCTCAAGAACGGGTCTAAACTCGTTGACATCGATGCCCAAAGGAGTGAGCTCAAATTTCTCTTTTCTAATTTCCAATAACTCTGCCATCACCTCTTGATAAAATGATGAAAATGTGATGAATCCGTCAGCCTGGGCAGCAAGAACTTTCATCTCGGTTAGAACCTGCTCACGCCATGGTTCTTCCAACTCATCGAGAAACACATCGTCCCCCTGTAAAGTTACCAGAACCGGTATTCCAAGCTCTCGCTTTAAAGCAGGGATGCAGCCACCAACCAGCAGATTGCTCAGACAAATAAGGTCTGGCTTGGCATATCTCTTTAGCCAGTCGACTAGTCGTCTTACTTCTTTCGACTGATAGCCATGCTCCCCCCGCACCATCGACAGAGTCATCTTACCCAATTCAGAGGGCCTCACATTCACTGCTCTTGAAGCCACCCGTTGAATCAGTTTCGGATTATTTAACCATCGGTCAAGCGCGGCAGGAAGATGTCTAAAGAGAGGAATCTTCTGCTGCAGGTAAACATTCAGTCCGCCAAAAAAGACTTGGTCAATGGAATGGTTTTCCTCATCAACTCGAATTGGAGTATAAAGTGGCAGCAGGGTGACGTCCCACCCTAATTCACCAAGCCCCGCCGCCAGAGAATTATCCCTGATACAGCTTCCGCAATACATACCACCCGCTCCAGCGGTGATGTAAATAATTCTTGGTTGCTCGTTCACGATGTTGGTCCTGCTTATAGTAACTAAATACCATAACACAGGTAGCTCCACCGGAGACATCATAACGCCAAAGATTCCAAACGTAGTCATGGCTAGATTCTTCCAACCTACGTTCACTTTCCCTATGAAAGCCTGCCCCTTCAGAATATTCCTCCTTACTATTTGGCTCCCCGCCTCACTTTTAGGGGACTGGCCCCAATGGCGAGGGCCTGAAAGAAACGGTGTTGCGAAAGATCCTGCAAAACTTCCTGATCTACTCACAGAGGAAAAATTACCAACCAAGCTTTGGGAATCCGATGAGATTCCCAGTGACCACTATGGCGGCCACGGAAGCGTTATAATCGCCGATCGAAAAGTATACCTGTCAGTGGTATGGCATCGTGATCAACCCACTGAAAAACGACGTATCGATCGCAGCGTTCTCTCTTCCCTTGGTTACCGCGCGTCCAAATCACTCTCGCCCGAAGTCCGTGAAAAGATGGAAAACGACCGGATGAATCTTAGTCGCCGACTCCGTGGTGCTGCTCTTGATGAATGGTCTCAGAACTGGGTCGACGAAAATCTTGACCCTAAGACAAAGTTAGCTCTTGGGAACTGGATATCGAGCCGGTTCAAGCAGGGGCGGGCCGCGGTGCCTCTGGCGATCTACGATCGGCTCCTCGAAGCACCTAAGGAATTCGCCAGCCAAACTCAAATGACAGAGTGGGTCAATGCTCAAGGATTTGATCCAATCACTGAGAACAAGATTATCGCAGCTGTTCCGACTACAGTAAAAGTAGCTGATGACGTTATCCTGTGCCTTGATGCTGAGTCAGGAAAAGAAGTCTGGCGCTTCTCCGTTGAGGGCATCCCGTCAGGCCGATCCTCTTCAAGTACTCCAGCAGTAGCGGAAGGAAAGGTTTTCGCAGCTCTCAGCACACACCTCTATTGTGTCGATGCCGTGAGCGGGGAGAAAGTTTGGCAGTCTCCACTCAAAGGCAAGAAAGGGCCAGCCTCCTCGCCTCTTTACCACGAAGGAAAAGTCTATCTACAGCAGGCGCCTTTGAGCGCCTACGATTCCGCATCGGGCGAGGAACTCTGGACTAATAAAGACGTGGCTTCCACAAACTCCTCGCCTGCAGTTTGCGAGGGAATCATTATAGCAAACTCCAAAAATACCATTGTCGGAATTAACGCCTACTCTGGGGCAACACTCTGGTCAGTCGCTGGTGGAGGCGATGGAACACCCGTCGTATTCGGAGATACTTTTGTTGTGAGCAGTCAACACGAAGGTAAGAACCTGATCGCTTACCACCTTACTGAAACCACCCCGGAGGAATTGTGGTCTCTTGACTTTCTCGCCCGCCGTTATGGCTCCACACCAATCATCCACAATGGACACGTTTATTATCTGGGAAGCAGTCGCCACCTTTGCGTCAATCTGAAAAGTGGCGAAACTCTATGGGATAAAGAGTCCTCTTCCGCAATCTCTTCGCCGCTGCTTGCTGATGGGAAACTTCTGGTCTTTGAGAACAAAGGAGGGCTGGCATCATTGATCAAAGCAACACCACTTTCCTATGAGCCACTAGGAAAGGCGAAGATAGGCGCTCTTCACTGCACTTCACCCGCATTTGTTGGTCAGGATCTTTTCATTCGAACGTCGAAAAGCGTGGTCTGCTTTCGCTTCGAATAAGCGTCCGAATGCCTTGCGATTACCAAGAACCACTTGGATATCTCTTAATTGGCACCCCAGATCATTCATCACTCAGCCCCAAACGGCTAAAAAGCGGTGGTTTTTCGATTTTTTTATTAGCATTTCTTAAATTTATATTAATCTTAACGAATGCGCGCTATTCGAACGACAGGTTTCGCTGCCTTCCTCTCAATTTTAGGTCTCTGCATGAACTCATCTGAAGCGGAGAGCGCTCCCCAATCTCCTGGAGAGAGATCTTTCCGCACGGTCGTCCCAATCAAGAAAACTGTTCCTGGGAGCGTCGCGCATCATTCACGCGTCTTCACTGTCCAAATTCCTCCGCCATTTCCCGCTCAAGAGGGGTCATCCTTACCATCAGGCAATGCCCCGAACGTTAATACTTCTCCAGTATCGGAAAACATCAATGAGCGCCCCTCGGCACCAAAGCCTGCGGCTGCCGTTGGTTCGAATTTTAATCAAGTTGGAACCTTTAGAGAAAAAGAAGGCAAAGAAGATCCCCGCACTCTTGCACGACTTCGTGAGGAGGCCCATCGATTGGCTAGGATGGGCCTCACTTACCAGTTCGGTTCGGACGACCCTGATGCCGGAGGTCTTGACTGTTCAGGAGCAGTCCAACGCCTGCTTTTAAGCATCGGCATTGAAGATGTTCCTAGGACCTCTTACCAGCAGTATGACTGGCTCAAAAGGAAAAGAACCCTCGATGACGTTTATGGAAGGAATTCGACTTCCAAGATGCTCAAGAAACTTTCCCCCGGTGACCTGATCTTCTGGGGTGGTACCTGGAATTCCGGTCATCGAGTTTCCCATGTGATGATCTACATGGGCTACAACCCTGAGGAAAACAAACACTACGTCTTCGGCGCACGAGGCAAAAGCTCGCAAGGCATTCTCGGAAATGGAGTCGACGTATTTGAACTCAATCCTAATCGGGGGAAGCTTGTGGCTCACGGGAAAATTCCTGGCCTGAAATATTAGTCACTCCACAGGGGAAAGCAGATCGCCGAGCTCATCTTCGGAAAACGATAGCTTTTGGGGCGCTCCTTCTAGGATACCTTCGAACAGAGCTCGCTTTTTCTGCTGCAATAGCAAAATCTTTTCTTCAATTGTCCCTGCGGTAATCAGCTTATAAACGAAAACGGGATTTTGCTGCCCGATTCGATAAGCACGGTCAGTTGCCTGCGCCTCCAATGCTGGGTTCCACCAAGGGTCAAAGTGAATTACCGTGTCAGCCAGAGTCAAGTTTAGTCCTGTGCCGCCCGCCCTCAGACTTATGAGAAAGACTGGAGCTTTTCCTGACTGAAAGTCATCGCATAGCTTTCCTCGGTCTTTCGACTGCCCTGTGAGGGTCAAAAAGCGAATCCCTTCTTTTCGCAGCGCCTCTTCGATCAAATCGAGCATTCCCGTAAACTGCGAAAATATCAAGATCCGCCGCCCCTCCTCTAGCATTAAGGGAAGCCATTCCATGAGAAGGTCCATCTTGGCAGAACTCTTTGCTCGCTGGGCACTTGGTAGCTTAAGAAGCCTCGGGTGGTTACAGACCTGACGGAGTTTCATTAACGCATCAAGTACTAACAACTTAGTCTTCTCCAACCCAAACCTCTCAATTTCTTCATGAACTTCTCGACTGACCGCTGCTCTCACCGCCTCATATAATTCCACCTGCTTGGGCCACAACTCTACCGTGCGAACGATCTCTGTCTTAGGAGGAAGATCGGTGGCGACTAGACTCTTTGTGCGGCGCAGCATCAGAGGCGCCACTCTTTCCGCGAGCCGTTTACGAAGCCCCTCATCCCGATTTTTCTCGATAGGTGTTCGATAGCACCGATTAAAACTATCTTCGCTTCCAAGGTAGCCGGGCATCAAGAAGTGAAACAAGGACCACAATTCACCCAAGTTATTTTCGATTGGAGTTCCGGAAAGACAAAGACGGTGCCTTGCGTCGATTCGATAAGCAACCTTGGTGACCTGAGATGTTGTATTCTTAATTGTATGGGCCTCGTCTAAAACGACATAGTGAAATGGTTGACTCAATAATTCCTCTGCATCCCTTAGCAAGACCGGGTATGATGTGACCACGAGATCCGTGTAGCTCAAAACTTCATAATACTTCTTCCTGCTTGCTCCTTGCAGCGCTAGCACCTTCAATGATGGTGCAAACCTCTTCGCTTCCTTCTCCCAATTGGGGACAACACTCTTTGGCGCAACGATCAGACTGGGTAAATTTGCTCTCCCGCTCTCTTTCTCGTAATGCAGGTGGCAGAGGGTCTGAATGGTCTTACCTAAACCCATGTCATCGGCAAGAATACCTCCAAGCTCCTGTTCACGCAGAAACTGAAGCCACTCAAACCCGTCTTGTTGATACGGGCGCAAGGTAGCGAGAAACTCTTTCGGTGCTTTCGGATCACTCTTGGGTCTCAGGGCTTCAAGTTCTTTTGCATGCGCAAGCAGAGTACTCGGTGCCGATTTAACGACCAACTCGCCTCCCTTGTAGCAGGTGAGTTGAGCCGCCCTGACTTTGTGCAGTCTTATTGTCCCACTGTCAGATACAGGATTGTGATCAAATAGCTCAGTGAGAAGACTTAGAACCGCGCTTAGCTTCTTCGCCGGCATGGCAATGAATTTTCCGGAGTTACCTACCTGAATCGGAATTTTATTTGAGACTGGTAATTTCTCTAATGAAGAAAGAGAGAAGCCAGAAGGGCGGCTCTCGAGATAGCGAACAAGATACGGGAGCAGGTTCACCCTTTCCCCTTTCATCCGAATGCCATATTCAAAACCAAACCAATCAACTTCCTGACCTTCCGCCTGAAATTCACCATAAAACTCCGTTGGCTCGACCACTTGTAGGCCGAAGTCATCCTCCACCGTGACGATACAGCCAAGCCCCTCAAGTTCCGTCTTTCTATTCGCTAAGAACTCGGCCCAAAAAACCTCCTGCATTCCTCGCCTAACCGCTGAGTAGCCATAACACTGTCGATAATCCGCTTCAATTTCGTCCCACGGATAAATCTCAACTAGTCGCTTAAGGCCCATCTCCCGCAAGAGGGCTTCCAACTCAGGATCAAGTTCCTCAACCTGAGCCAATGGCATCCGCTCTAGTACGTCCCTTGCTTCAGAATCATCCCAGTGCAGGATGCCGGCCCTGACATCTGCAGACAGAAGTTGTAATCTCGACTTTATTTCTCCGAGACCAAATGACTCGTCGGAGGCTCCGCCTTTTTCAATCATTGCTGCCATAAGGAGCGCAGCTACGAATTCATCGTTCCTGCCTCCATTGCGATCACTTCTCCCTTCAACTTTCCATTCCCCACTATCGCGCAGCTGAACAATAAGGCTTACTTCTACCGGTGGCCCGCCACCCGCATCTTGAACTTGGCCAAACACACCAGAGAAACGACCCTGCAGATTCACTGTCACCACCCTAACAGCGCCTAATTTTACAAACCAGCGGCCACGTTTAAGATTCTCATGGGAAAAGATCTCACCGCAGAACGGAGGATCTTTCAGGCGGATCATTCCCAAGACACCGTTCGGGTCTCCAGAACTAGCATCGAGTCGGGGGCTGGCTTCGGTTGGTTGTTCTTTCAATTGGGAGGTGCAGTGTGGCGGCGACCATGTTCACTAATGCCTTAAAAAATTCAACTTCTTCGAACAAAAATACCGAAAAAAGAAGGGCCGGAAGAATTTCTCCTTCCGGCCCTACAGGGTTTACGTCCACAACCAGAACCAGTCCAGCGGGAAATTTTACTCCACAATCTGTGCTTTCAGTTCCTCTAAAGCACGGCTGTTGCCCTCAATAATTAATTGAAACTGTCGGCGCTCAGCAGAACCAGGAGCCAGTCGAGTCAACATCTGCTCCAACTCGATCTGAACTCCTTGCAACTCAGCAGCAAGTCGAATCTTCCGATCCACCATGCTTTCCTCACGGGCACGAGGAATAAAACTTTCTACGATCATTCCGCGACTGCGTCGCATCGGAACCAATTCGCCTTCCGGCTTAATGGCAGAAGCATCCTGCGGGAGATACGAATCGATTCGCTGCGATGCCGGGGAAAAACCTGCGGGTTTTAGATACATTGCACCGGTCGCTTCATCGGTTGGCACAACATCTTTCGATTCGAGATAGCTAGCGTCAAGCACGGCTGGACCGCTGCCGAAAGCAAAGTTTAGATCCGAAATATCTTCCACCTCTTCAGCTAGAAAGAGTTGAGGAACATTAACACCAAGAGCAGAAGTGACCCCGCTAAAACCCGCATCGGAAAAATCGACACTTACCTCACCAGAAGAAGCAGAAAGCCCACTGCCCCAGTTTCCCACCTCGACGTTTTTCGCACCCGGCTGCATAACGGTAAAAGCAACAGCCAACAGAGCCGCAACAGCTGCTGCTACCCCCATCCGTGCCCAGCGTTTTTGGGGGAAAGCAACTTTGACGATATTGGCATCGGTGGACACTGGAACGTCACAAACATTCAACTTCGTTTCGCCGAGCTTGGACTCCCACTCATTTTTGAGACCAGTGGAGAGCATGGACATGAATTCCGCCATCGAATTCAGCTCCTTCTGGGCTGCAGGAGAAGCCGCCAACTCAACTTGCACCTCAACCCTTTCATCGTCCGCCAACTCATTGAGGGCGAAAGCGGTATATTTCGGGTCCTCAAGATCGACTTTGACCTCTTCACTTCGATTTAATTCCCAATCACGCTTGAGCCCTGACGTAAGCAGGTCCGAAAGATCCCTTATCGCTGCAAGCTCAAGCTCTGCCACAGGGGATATTTTCAAACGAGCTTCAAAGGATGCCGCCTCAGATGAGGAAAACTCTCCTAATGCGTAAGCAGTCAATTGAGGGTCGTCGGGGTCAATGGGTTCTAGACTCATGGCTTTGGCAATTTACTGGACGTAAGATTTAATTAGGCTACATCAACTCCCATCAAGGTTCTCAGACGCTTAATACCGGTGTGAATCAGGAAACCGACATTACTGACGCTCAATCCGGTAACCTCAGCGATTTCCTTGTAGCTGAGGTCACCCTGAAATTTTAGCCGAATCACCTCTCGCTGGTTTTCGGGAAGCCGTTCGAGGACTCGCAAAACTTCCTCGAAACGCTCTTTTCGCTCCATTCTGTCTGCGGGATCTGGCTCGGAATCGTTTAGATTTTCAAACGCCTCTCCAGCGGAAGTTATCATTGGATTCTCTTTGCGAAGCACGTCGATAGACCGATTGCGACAAACTGTGTAGAGCCAACTTTTCACTCGACCGCCGATCAATTCAGCATCCTGACGGTGCAACTTAACAAAAGTGTCTTGAACGACGTCTCTGGCGCGCTCCCAATCACCACCAAGAAGACCAGCGGCGTAGCCGGTCAACGGGCCTTCGTATTCTGCTTGGGCAGCTTCGACTAGTTCTTGAGGAGAAACCTCCATGAGGTGACGGGAAGCGGCAGGCATAATCAAATCGACTCCAGTGTCTTTAACGATTTGCCCACCAAATTCTTAGTAATAGTTATCGCAACCTAATCCAACTTGCGATCTTCCTCAAACTGGACCCAATTTTCTCGGGTAATTCGGTGATTATCCGCAACAATATTGGGCAGGTTTCGGAGAGGTTTTTAGGTCGTCTGAGAATTGAGATTGTCAAAAATGAGATTTTTCTATTGATTTAGTTAATAAATCCGTAGTATTTAAGAATCTTAAACATCTAATCCAAAGATTCGTAACCACTCAAAACCGATTCCCATGGCAAAAGTACTCATTATTGACGACGAAGCCGCAATCCTCAACCTGATGTCAAAGTCCTGCCGTCAGCAAGGCCACGATGTGACAGCTGTTCAGACAGGAAAAGACGGCATTAAAGCACTAGAGTCACTTCAACCGGAGCTCATGATTGTTGACCTCCTGATTGGGGATATGAACGGGCTCGACATCATTCGCTATAGCGAAGAAAACCATCCTTCCACTCAAGTTATTATGGTGACAGGGAACGGCTCAGTGGAAACTGCCGTCGAAGCCATGAGACTCGGAGCGTTTGATTATCTCACGAAACCTTTTGAGCTTGCCGATCTGCAGCGAACTGTGGAACTCGGCCTCCAGCGACCGACGTCAGGCGGCACGACCACGTTTGAACAATTCCAGTCAACTGCCATTAAAGTCAATACCGGCGGGATGATCGGAGAGAGCTCCAAGGTGAAGGAAATCCTTCAGATCATCGATAAAATCGCAGAAAACGATGCTCCGGTTCTTCTTGAAGGAGAATTTGGGGCAGGCAAGCAGATGGTTGCTCGAAGCATTCACAATGCCAGTTCTCGCAAGGATGCACCATTCAAAGTTCTTCAGTGTTCAGCACTTCCTGAGGATTTGCTCGAAATCGAGCTGTTTGGTTCTCTTGCGAGCCGGGGAGAAACGATTTTCTCTCGTGCCGCAGGTGGAACGATCTTTCTCGAGGAGATTCATGTACTTCCTTTGCGGCTCCAATCTAAACTTGAAAGCTATCTAGAAGAAATCAGCACTCGCCGGATCATGGGTGATCTCCCCCGCCACATGGATGTTCGCTTTCTGGCCTCCTCCGCTAAACCAATGCAGGATTTGATCGACGCTGGCACCTTTCGCGAAGATCTCTACTACAAGATTTCTATCATCCCGATCGAAGTGCCACCACTCCGGGCAAGGGTGGAAGACATCGAGCCTCTCTGTGAACACTTCCTAAAGCAAGCTGCGGAGCGTTCGGGCAGCAAGGTGCCCGAGATTGACAAATACGCCAAGCGTCTCCTCGAAAGCTACAACTGGCCCGGAAATGTCGGCGAACTACAGAATGCTATCGAGCGTGCCTGCGCCTTTGCCGAGTCTGGGCGAATCAAACCAGTCGATCTCCCACCAAAAGTCACTCAGAAAGTAGAGATCACTGATGAAGATGAGAAGACAACCCACCACCTTCCGATTGGTTCTGGCCTCCAGGACTACGTCCGGAAACAGGAGAAACTCTTTATCCGCGAAACCTTGAAGTATAACGATGGTTCCCGCGAGAAAGCTGCCAGTATGCTGGGCGTGAGTATCGCCACGCTTTACCGGAAAATGGGCCTTAAGCTAGAGAAAGATAAGATGCTAAGCAAGTGAGGTAGCTTGCGAACTTCTGCTCTTATTTGAAGCGGTTCCCCTCAGTTGCCTCAAATAAGCGTTCCCCAAATTCGATTATTCAATTCGCGACATCACCGAGGACCTCTTTCTGCCAGTTTAGCAGAATCTCATCTCGATTGTTCTTATCAATGTTCTTAGCTGCCAGCATTTCCATATTGCCGCGAGTGGCAATAATGGTCGGTTCTAGCTTAAGTTCTTTAGCAACAGCATCACGTTTGGCCCGAATTCTACCGAATTGACTTTCATCAATATCGAGTCTCGGCCCATTACCCCTGACCCGCTTACTCGGGTAGTCCTTAGCGGGGGTTTCTCTAGCCGCTGCAATTGCTACTCCCATTCGCCGAACATAGTTTGAACGGAGATAGTGGGGCGGATCTGCTTTGCGGTCCGCCTCAAGATTGCTTGCCATGCGAATCAGTTCTTGATTGCTAAGGAATTTGAATGCCGGCCGATCAAGACGGCTGCACTCCTCATCCCGCCACAGCCATAAATGCTTTAGGTAATTTAGCCCTTTTGGAGAAAGCTTCCCCCAACCCGAGATCCTCCACTGTTCTCGCGCCGGTTTGTCATTTCTACCAAAGGCACTGTGGCGAGCGAAATTGCAGGCCTCAAGAAACCAGGCTTTGCGATTTAGCTTCTCGAGGCGTGATTCAATCTTCTGCCCAAGATCAATCAAATAGCGCACGTCGTTGAAGGCATACTCCAGCATCTTTTCGCTTAGTGGGCGACGACTCCAGTCAGCTTTCTGAGACTGCTTAGATACCTGAACGCCATATTCCTCCTCCAGCAAATAAGCCAAACCGAATCGCTCAGCACCAAGAAATCTAGCCCCAATCTGGGTGTCCAGAATCTCATCTGGCGCCCAATCAAACGTCATTCGAAAGAGCGAAATATCATAATCGGCACCGTGCATCCAAACCGTTTCAAACTGATCAATAAACTCCGGGAACATAGCCAACCCTTTATCCGTGAGCGCGAGAGGATCGATAATTGCGAGCCTGTCAGACACGGCGAACTGGATAAGACACAGCTTAGTTTCATAGGAATGCATGCTATCAGCCTCCGTATCGATGGAGCACGCTGACAGATTGCCAGATGCGACGACTGCCTCAATAAAACAAGAAAGGTCGGCATCGGTTTCGATATACCGTTCTTCTACTGCGTAAAAGGGATCGATGGCCGCACCGGACATAGAGAAAGCGTTCCACTTACTGAATGCCACGCAGAAGCAGTTCTGCGTTGGAATTTGTCGCCTGAATTAACTTGAGAAGGACCTCCATAGCTTCGGGAGCGGGTCGCTGAACCATCTGTTTTCGCAGGCTACTAATGCGCTGATATTCCTCAGGGTGATACAAAAGGTCATCCTTACGCGTCCCACTCTTCAAGAGGTGAATCGCCGGGAAGATTCGCGACTCGGCCATTTCGCGATCTAAGGCTATCTCCATGTTACCAGTCCCTTTAAATTCCTCAAAAATCACATCATCCATTCGGCTATCGGTTTCAATCAAGCAAGTCGCCAGAATGGTGAGGCTCCCCCCTTCCTCTACATTTCGTGCTGCGCCGAAAAACCTCCGCGAGCGTTCGAGTGCTTTGGGGGAAATACCGCCACTACCGATCGGACCGCCACCACGCCCTTTACGCCCACCTCCCCCACCAGATTGGTTAGCGGCATTGTGAGCTCTGGCTAGGCGGGTCAGGCTATCTAGAAGAACCACAACGTCCTTACCGGTCTCAACTAACCGCTTAGCTCGGTTCAGAACCATATCAGAAACTTGAATATGTCGCTTCGCCGATTCATCGAAAGTGGAACTGTAGACCGAAGCGTTAACAGTCTCCTTAAAATCCGTGACTTCCTCGGGCCGCTCATCGAGCAACAATACGATCAACTCCACCTCAGGATTATTCTTAGAAATCGAAAGCGCGATGTTCTTTAGTAGAATGGTTTTACCTCCCCGCGGGGGCGAAACAATCAATCCCCTCTGGCCCTTGCCAAGAGGCGAAACAAGATCGATTACCCTAGGAGAAGGGGCATCGACATCAGACGATTCGAGTATAAGGCGCTCTGCAGGGAACAAGGCGGTAAGATGATCAAATCCGGTGGGATCTTCCCACGACCCTGCTTCGACCGCCTCCACCTCAATAACCTCTTCGACTGATAAAAATTTCTCACGGTCTCTCGGAGAACGAACTCGACATTTTAACCGCTGTCCAACAGCTAGATTAAGCTTTTTGATTAAGGCAGCCGGCACATAGACATCATCGGCATTTGAAGCGAAACTAAACGCCGGCCAGCGCAGAAAACCGAAACTATCGCCGGAAAAATCGAGAAAGCCCTCAGCAAACATTTCTACGTTATGATCGCCATAGTATTTGAGTATTTCAAAAACCAGTTGGTGTTTTGAACGAACCCCGGCCACACGAAGTCCAATCTCCTGCGCTGCGGCATGTAAATCGTTGAGTGAGCGCTGTTGAAACTTGTTAATGTCCACAGACTCGGGTAACTCAATAGCTGGTGCATTCTCTTCGGTAACGCCCTTCTCAGCCTCTTCCTCTACAGTAGTTGCTTTGTCTGTCATTTAATCAAAAATTGGGAGGCAGCGGTTTACTAAGTGCCTGATTTGTTCATCAAGCGCTTCCTCGTTTCCATCGTTCCATACGAGAATATCGCCTCGATTAATTTTTTCTTCGGTAGGTAGTTGTGAAGCCACCATCCTTTCGGCCAGTTCGCAATCCAAATGCCTTTTACTCTGTAACCTAGCCAACTGGGTTTCCCTGCTGGCAGCAACCACCAATTCAAGATCCCTATCTAACGGAAAACTCACTTCGTACAACAAAGGGATTTCCATCAGCACCATCTTTGCGAAAGTTTGGTTTTTTTCGCAAAACTGGCTGGCCAGGTCAGAAACCAGCGGATGCAGTATCGATTGAACCCTCTCACGAAAATCAGAATTATCAAATACCCGTTTTCGGAACTTATCTTTCAATAAACCACCCTCTTTGAAAAATCCGGCCGAAATTTCATCAATCTCTTTAATCGCTTCTACTACCTCGTCACGTGTCATCAACTCCTTAACCGCTGCATCCGAATCGAAGACGCCAACGAGCTCGGTCGGAAGTCTTTCCTTAAGTTTCCGGCTGACGATGGATTTACCGCATGCCACGCCGCCCGTTACTCCGATCACGATCATGTTTAGATCTCTGCAAAAAGAAAATGGCGCGCCCATTATAGACGCGCCATCAAAAACTGACTCAACGCAGAAGCGCTGATTTACTTTTGGTATGATGGCAGCGGTGGCAGCGGAGCAAAAGCACTCGGCACTGTCAGAGGAGCACGGGGAACCGGCTGCGGCAACTCCTCATCGCTGATACGCCCATTAATTGGCATGCCCGCAGGATCCATTAATTGTGCTTTCACAAAGATGGTCAGATTTCGCTTGAGGTGCAGCTCGGCGCTGGAGCGGAAAAGCCGCCCAACAAGCGGAAGGTCTCCCATCAGAGGAATCTTATCTTCAACGTCCTGAACATCTTCGCGAATCAAACCACCAAGAGCGACGGTCTGCCCATCCCAGACTGTTACCTGTGTTGTCACCTTACGTGTATTGAAAACCGGCATCTCGATGCGGTTTTCCGTAATAATAACCTGCTCGGGAGCACCCGTTAAGAGATTGGTAGCTGATGTCGAGATTGGACTTCCATAGTTGATGAACCCGTCAAATTCGACCACTTCGGGAGCCAAGTTAAGATCAATTGTGAATTCATCAGCACCGAGAACAGGGTCAACTTCAAGAGTAACACCGGTATTGCGGGTCTCAAACGCGGTTGGTGTTGCTGGGGTCACAGGAAACACCTCGACAGATCCACCACCAATTCCTCCACCAACCTGGTTAGGAATTTCCGGAGGATCATACTCAGTCGGATAAATGAACTCTCGAATTACCTCAATCTTGGCCCGCTGACCGCTGCGAGCCATCACGGAAGGAGCAGACAGAAGGTCAACTCCCTTCTTCTGGTTCAGGGCGCGAATCACAACCTGGAACTGAGGATCGGTCAGAATACCGGCTATTCCAAAAACCGCAGGAGTAACACCTGTTGGTTGACCTGAAATAAGAGCATCGATTGAGTTGCTGCTGATACCCTGAAATCCTGAGCGGTTTCCAGCGGTAACCGGGTTCCCGCCGATGGGAGTTCCGGTGGCGGAGTCAATAAAGCTGTAATCGTTGGCCTGAGGACCGTTGTTTGCGGTAAAACCTGGGGTACCTCCGCTGCCAGAAATGCGGTCTGTGGAGTTGAGAGTGAATGGTCCCAAGAGCCAGTCAAAACCAAGCTCATCGGCGTCTTCTTCGGCGATTTCAACGAAACGAGAGGTAATGTAAATCTGTTTTTCAACGCCTGAGGTGATGGAGTCAATGTAGGCTTCGACCATCTCCATCTGATCCGCCGTGTTACGAACGATCAACTGAGAAGTGGTCTTGTTATAGATAGCACTGGCTCCAGGAGGAAAAGAAATACCCGCGTTTTCGAGCACTGTTTTGGCAGTTGGACGAGCCGAGACAGCAAGCCCCGAAGGAGCCACAGGATCAGCAAACGGATCCGCGGCAGCAGCAGCACCACCTCCACCACCAGCATCAGTCGACAGGAACGTTGGCGGAACCACGTAAACATTGGCAAACAGCTCGGCATCGGGGCGGGACAATGGCACCACGAGCACGGCATTGGGCTCGACTTTGTATTTCAAACCCGCCAATGAAGTCGTGTAACGGAGAGCCTCAGCAAGCGGAACGTTAGACAAACGAAGCGTAACGCGGGTGCCGGAAATGCCACCACCGCCAAAGGCAGGAGCGGCAGGAGCTCCTCCCTCGAATCCAAAGCCATCGTCGGCAGGTGCAGCAGGAACTGCTGCGCCACCGCCACTGACGACATCGGCATCAAGGACGATATTAATCCCCTTGAGTGCGGGGTCTGGCTCAGATGCGTCCAACTCAACGCTCCTCTGTTGGAGAAAGTTAAGAGCGTCTTGGAGTGGCGTGTCAGCAAACTCTACGCTGGGAAGGTAAATGTTCTTCAGCTTATCCTCAATCTGGCGAATCCGCGTTGTGCTGGTATCTGTCGGCATTTCGACGATACGCCCGCTCTCGACCGACGCAGGGATCGGCGTAGCCCAGCCTTCAGAGATCTCGCGAAGTGCCCTCGCGCGGGTGTGATCGTAAGCCGCATCGTAATAGTTTAGGCGCTGACGCTCATTAACCTCCATGCCTCTGCGAGCTGCTACATTGTAGGGGTCATCGTTAAGGACCTTATTGAATTCGCGGTCTGCCCGGTCGTAGTCACCAAGATCAACGAACCCCTGAGCCGTTTGAAGAGCCAACTTCACCCGGCGCACGCGCTCTAGGTGCGAAGGGGTCAAAGCCGGGGAGTAATATTCCGGATCATTTAAGCGCTCAAGAAGGCGTTTGGCGTCGATATTGTCGGGACTTATCGTTGGTTGGAGAACCTCTTCCACTAGGTAAATCGCCTCAGGATACCGTCCCTCATCAGCACGCTGACGGGCAAGGCTCACGCTGGCACGAGAAAACTGGGAAATATAGGCACGACTGCGCTCCTCGGTCATGGGTGCATCCGGGAGAAGATCGATGGCGTTGTGAAATTGATCAATTGCCCCCTCATAGTCGCCGTCAGCCATTAGCTGGGTACCTCTCAGAGCGGCCGCGTCGGCCTGCCTAACCTCCTCTTGCTTCTGGATCACGTAGCGCTCTGCCACCGAGGATACCTCACCAGCGGGATCAGCGACAACCATTTGGCTGGCAAATGCTACCGAAACGGCACTGGCATAGAACCACGTTCGGTAAACAGAATGTGGATTCGCAATTAACTTCTTCATATAATTGTGTCGCTGAGGCGTTTCCCTTAAAAAGGCCAAATCCAGCGGAATTGAAATGGAAACCAGAATATTACTCCAATGTCAACTTTTACTTCTTCCTAATTTCGACTGTCTGCACCGGCTCGGCTCCAGTCTGATAAGTGACGATGACTGATTCCTCGTTAACCTGCGTGACCCGGTATTTCGTCTCAGGATCCTTCACTAACGGGAAGGTATCGCCTTCTTTCACATAAAATTTGTTTCCAGGCGCTAGGAGAAACTCGAGCTCAGCAAAGTAAGTCGGGACACCATATTCCTGATTCCGGACGATGACATGTTCTTCATTCTTAGGCAAGTAGGTAATGGTTAACTCGGTCGCATCGGCTTCAATGCCCACGTCATTCATCGCTCGCTTCTCTTGGAAAGAATCAAGGCGAAACTGTCCATCCTCGGAAGTTTCGCCGACTTTCAGGTAGAAATTGTCCCGCTGTGGCCACTTGGCCGATGGAAGGCGCATGATTTGGAATCGCTCAGGATCAGGACGTGCCGCGAAGCGCAGCTTATACTCCTGCTGTTGACGAGAATGCATTACCAGCTTGTCTGCGTAGGGTGGATGCGTATTAGGATCAGTAGGATCGGTCTTTGCGTCCCATTCTGCTAAGCTGGAGAATCCATCGCCGTCAGGATCTTGCTGAAGGACAGCTGAATTGAGAAAGTCTAGCCCATTGTCCAGTAGCCAAGCGTTTGTCACTGGCTCGCGGAGCTTGGGAGCACTTGGATCGAGCATATCAATCAGTTTGCCCTGAGATTCCACAATCGGGATCGAAACAAAAAGAGGAACCGGCTTGGGGGCTGCCCCCTTGATGGGAGTTTCCCACTTATTGGAGGTCACCACAAAATTGCGGGCTATCTCAGCGGTAACAATATCAGGCTCAGGCAACTCGTTGTTTGGCGAGCTTACATTCATTCTGAAAGTCTCTCCAAACCCTCTCGCTTTCATCACGAATAAAACTGAGAGGCCGGTCACAACGACGGCTGCTCCAAGCAATACAAATCTGTCCCAAGGGCTGTTATTCATCGCTAATTATCGCTTTTTGTCTTCGGCGTCTGCCTCTCCCACAGTCGACGCTTCTTCTGGATTAACGAAGCGCACAATATCTACTACCATATAGGCTTCCAGCTCTTCCTGCCCCATCAGGACGCGGGCATCCTGCTGAGAAGGAAGATACCCTGCTGCCCTAGCAGCTTCTGCAACTTCCTCTTCGGAGTCGATACCCAGCCCCAGCAAATCTAGATCCTCCAAAGCGACTGGCTCACCAGTGTCGCCATAGACATAGCCCTGCCCCAATGCAGATCCCCCCGTGGTTTTCATCGGCCCCTCTATCGCTCCATTCTGAACCTTCAAAACCCGAACCACATAAAAATACTGCTTATCATTGGCGATTGAATTAACAAAGGTCTGAAGAGCGTTATAGTCTGACCGGAACCGCAACCTCACCGGGTATTTATGAACGACACCACTGTCATGTTCCTCCGCACCGCCGTCTTCACCGGGAATCGCGTCACGCTCGAAAGAGAGGAGCGACCCAACCCTCGAGGTAACCAACCCTCTGAGGAGGTGGTCAATTGCTTCCAGTTCGTAGTCGAGCACAGGAACTAGCTGCGGGGCTGGAATCGAAGCCGCGTAGGCATCAAAACCAAGCTGAAATTCTTCGGCGCTCTCGATCTCAAGACCTCCGACCTTCGCAAACTCACGATAATCTTGGACGGTCTTTTTGACTAACTGCGCGAACTGGGTGCCTTGCAGTGCGGTGTTGAGCGGACGCTGGAACGAGTTCAAACTCTGATAGAGCTCCTGCACAGCAGTGTTGTATTTGCCGACCTCCACTTTTAAAGCTTCTGCATTCTCTTTGTTGGGGTATGGCACCCGCCGTTCAAGGCTTTCAATGGTTCCCACATTGGAATCCCATCCCGCAATTTTGTCGGAGTAATTGGCGTAGCCTGAGAAAGCATAAAACCCAGTTCCTCCAATGAGGGCCAAGGCAAAGACTCCAAATACGATTAACCAGGTTTTATGATTCATTGATTATCGAAACTTTATTTGGTGAACTTCACCTGATTCGCTTCAGGAAGCGGTAGAACCATGCGGAAATCATAGGCGTAACGGTCACCGGACGTTCCCGCTGTTACCTTTACCACTTCTCCAATATCCACATCTTTTAAATCAAAAAGTGAGCTTCCAGAATCCGACACAGAGTCTTCTTTTAGGCGCTTAAAGTAATCATAAACTACTTCCGGTCCGCGAGGATTCTCCCTCCAAAGACCTTGAAGCACAAAGGAGTCTACCGTCGCTTCAGTCCCAGCGGCAACGACCATTAACCCTCCCTCTTCGTTAGGAATCACTGGCTGCCCATTAGCAAGAGGTTCAAGCATTGTCATAAACATGACGTCACTATCCATTTTCTCGCCGAGATAATTAAACACTTCGACCCAGTAAACACGATGTCGAATTGATTCAACGAAAGGCTTTTTCTTTTTGTCGATACCCTCGATCTCCTCTTTTAGATCTTCGATCTCACCATTATATTTTTTAAGATCGTCCCCTTTCGCAGCGATACTCTCGGCCTTTGAATAAGCGATTTCGGCAGCTTTCGAAAAATAAAATCCAAGAGCGCCTAACAGAGCAACAATAGTGAGGAGCGCCAGAACTAGAGACGGCTTCCGCTTATCTAAGGCTTTGGACGCCTGAACTGATTCCGGCAGCAACTCCATCTCCACGGGAGCTTCTCCAATCTGTTTGATGGCGCTACCAACCAACTCGCCCATGGTGTGCGAGTTTTGGCCGAGAAACGCCTTATCCACCGTACCAGAAACAGTCACGTTTCGAAAGGCGTTAAAGTGATCGACGGGAAGGCCCACTTTCTCGGCAAAAAACTCGCGAATAAACGGAAGACCAGAACTAGCTCCGCTGAGTAGCATTAGTGCAGGAGCAGAACCTCCCTGCTGACTGCGGTAGAAGTTGATCGTCCGCATGATTTCGGAGTGCAGACGAGTTAGCGAATTGCGAACCACTTTGGAAATAGCCGCAATTTCGGGATCTTCATGATCAGCGTAAGCTCCCCCAAGGGCAACAAATCCTTCAGCCACTTTGCGGTGATCAGCTACCACGTAATCGACACCAAACTCCTTGGAAAGGGATCGAGAAATATCAGATCCTCCAATCTTCACTGTCCGGATGAAAAGTTTGCCGTCCTCCATGAAAATCATGTCGGTTGTGCGAGCACCTATATCGACAAGAAGTGTCACGCCCTCGACATCGGAATAATTAAATCGCAAAGCGTTATATAGGGCGACGGGAGCTACCTCGGCACCTTGTGACTTGAGGCCGGCACCTCCAACTATTTCATCGATCTCGGTCAACTCATCGGATTTGACCGCAGCGAGGA
>Ga0160423_10001047_pt1 | contig 22985 bp, 17 predicted proteins | sample CRUFie14St8metaG_FD_108191 | JGI IMG/M metagenome (GOLD analysis project Ga0160423, IMG submission 108191) | Marine microbial communities from the Costa Rica Dome - CRUD Field 142mm St8 metaG | ecosystem: Environmental > Aquatic > Marine > Oceanic > Photic zone | place: Costa Rica: the Eastern...
GAACAATGATTGTCTTTTGACTTGTGTTAACTTCCTCAACAGAGTTCAATATTTTGAAATCATACCCTACTTTTTTAGAAGAGCGTATTAGCGCTTGAACATCTTTTGGAAAACAACTTCCTCCATAACCAATTCCTGGAAAAAGGAATCTTTTTCCTATCCTAGTGTCTGATCCTATTCCAATTCGGACTTTATCTACATCAGCTTCAAGTAATTCGCAAATGTTTGCAATTTCATTCATAAATGAAATTTTAGTAGCTAAGAATGAATTCGCAGCATATTTTGTTAGTTCAGCTGATTTTTCATCCATGAAAATAATTGGATTTCCTTGCCTTACGAAAGGACGGTATAATTCTTCCATAATTTTTTTCGCCCTTTCAGATGAAGTTCCAATAACAACTCTATCAGGCTTTAGGAAGTCTTCAACAGCAAAGCCTTCTCGGAGGAATTCTGGATTAGACACTACATCAAAGTTCACTTTTGCATTTTTCTGAATAGCAGCGGTTACTTTTTCAGCAGTACCAACAGGAACAGTACTCTTGTCAACTATTACTTTGTAATCTGAAATGATTTCTCCAAGATCCTTTGCAACATTTAAAACATAACTTAAGTCAGCGCTCCCGTCCTCACCTGGTGGCGTGGGTAGCGCTAAAAAAATTAAATCTGTTTGATCAACGGCTTCTTTTAACGAGTTGGTAAATTGAAGCCTTCCTTGTCTTACGTTTCTCTCAAACAACACATCCAATTGAGGTTCATAAATAGGAATATCTCCACTTCTTAGTTTTTGGATTTTGTTGTCATCGATATCCACACAAATAACTTTATTTCCTGTTTCAGCAAAACACGTTCCCGAAACTAAACCTACGTAGCCTGTCCCAATAATGGATATTTTCATTTGAATTTTTTTATTGAATTTGTAATAAATGTAATTGCATCTTCACCCAATTCAGTATGCATCGGCAAAGATAGAACTTTTGTGGATAAATCATCTGCATTTATAAAGTTTCCATTTTTGAAATTTTTAAGCGCTTTTTGTTGATGTAAAGGTTTTGGATAATATATCGCACTGGAGATTTTTACGGACGTTAAATACTTCTGTAGTTCATTTCTTTTTCCATTTAATACCTTTATTGTATACTGATGATAGACATGTTTCGAATACGATTCTTCATTTGGGACTTCTATCCAATCTAGTTCTTGAAGAAGCTTTGTGTAAATTCTTGCGGAGTCATATCTAAGTGATGAGTAAACGTCTAAGTTTTTCAATTTCACACTTAAAATCGCCGCTTGGATTGAATCCAATCGTGAATTAACCCCAATTACTTCATGATGGTATTTTTGTTTGCTTCCATGATTGCATATCATTTTAATTTTTTCCGCCAATAGAGAATTGTTCGTAAAGAGCGCCCCACCATCTCCGTAACACCCGAGATTTTTTGAAGGGAAAAAAGATGTGATGCCTATAGTTCCAATCGTTCCTGCTTTTTGTGTTGAGCCATCTCGAAATATATAGCTTGAACCAAGTGCTTGAGCTGTGTCTTCTATCACGTAAAGATTATTCAAGTTGGCTATGGTCAAAATATCCTCCATTGGAGCGCATTGACCAAACAAATGAACAGGTATTATGGCTTTTGTTTTTCGCGTAATAACTTTTTCAATTTCACAAGGAATAAGGTTAAAGTTTTTGGCGTCTACATCAACAAAAACAGGTTTTAACTGAAGTAGAGCAATAACCTCTGCAGTAGCAATGAATGAGAACGTACTTGTTATAATTTCATCACCTGGGTTTAAGTCAAGAGACATTAGAGCAATTTGAAGCGCATCAGTTCCATTTCCGCAGGGGATTACGTATTCAACATCTAAATATCGCTCAAGTTCAGACGTAAATTTTTTCACTGCTGGGCCATTGATAAAAGAAGAATTCGAAACAACTTCTTTAATAGCATGGTCTATTTCGTCCTCTATTTTTAGATATTGTGTTTTCAAATCTACCATTTGGATATTGTCCATACCTAATTAAGTTCTAAAGTTGGTATATTTATAGAATGCAGCAAATATACACTCTTGGTATATATTTTTTTTCTTTTTTGATTAAAGTTTGTTCTTTTTTCAATTCAAAAGCCAAAAACATTGTAAATGGGCATGTTTCTGCTTGGCAGACCATAGAAAATATTAAGGAAGATTCATTTATTTGGTTTCACGTAGCTTCTCTTGGGGAGTTTGAGCAAGGGCGTCCAGTGATTGAATCATTAAGATTGAAATATCCCAAACAAAAGATTTTGATTACTTTTTTTTCTCCTTCAGGCTATCAGGTTAAAAAAAATTATTCCCATGCTGATTTGGTGCTTTATCTTCCTTTTGATACCCCAAAGAATGCAAGTAGATTTTTGACAAAAATTTCTATTCGAGTTGCAATTTTCGTAAAGTATGAATTTTGGTTTAATTATTTGAATGAGCTGCAAAATAATGAAATACCGATTGTATATATTTCTTCACTGTTTAGAAAGGGACAATTCTATTTTAGAAGCAACTGGATGGTGGGCGTCTTTAAGAAGATTAATCATTTTTTTGTTCAAAATGAAGAATCTCGATTGATCTTGTCTTCAAACGGAATAAATAATGTTACAGTCTCTGGTGATACAAGACTTGATAGCGCTATATTGAGTGCCGGCGAAAAATGGGCATCGGAAAATATAGAAAATTCTTTAGACGGTCGTCCAGTTGTTGTATTTGGAAGTACATGGAGAGGTGACTACAGTCTCATTACCTCTTTCATCGCAAAGCATTGTTCAAATTACCAATTCATAATTGCGCCGCATGAAATTAATGAGAAAGAAATAGCTGAATTGGGTAATAGTATTCAAACTGATGTTTCTTTTTTTTCAAATTCTGAAGGATTTAAAGATGTAATTATTATCGATTCCATTGGTATCTTAAAGTATTTATATAGGTATGCAGATGCTGCTTATATCGGTGGTGGTTTTAACAGTGGGATTCACAATACTTTGGAGCCCCTTGTGTACGGTATTCCGGTTTTATTTGGTCGAAAGAATCACAGTAAATTTACCGAGGCAAAAAACATCCTTGAGCTTAATTTAGGTGCAGTAGTTAACTCTGAAAATTTTAGTCAAAAATTAGAATTTTACTTGGACTCTCCAAAATTAAGAGATTCGGTTAAACAAAACATTGAAAAGTATATTGAAAATAATAAGGGCGCCACATTAAAAGTGCTAAATATGCTGGAGTCTCACATGTAATCTTTTTAAATGTGATGGATTTTAAAGAAAAAATATTACATTTGCATCCTTAAATTCGAATATTTCAACCAATTATATTGTTTATCAAATGGCAAAAATTAAGTTAGAGTACATCTGGTTGGATGGTTATACACCAACCCAGAACATGAGATCAAAAACTAAAGTTGAGGAGCACGAAAACTTCCAAGGGACTTTAGAAGAATTAGGTGACTGGTCGTTCGACGGTTCTTCTACTTTACAAGCAGAAGGAGGTTCATCGGATTGTATACTAAAGCCTGTCGCGATTTATCCAGATCCAGCAAGAGTTAATGGATACTTAGTAATGACAGAAGTGTATAATGCAGATGGAACTCCGCATGAAACGAATGGAAGAGCAACAATTGATGATGAAGATGATGATTTCTGGTTTGGTTTTGAGCAAGAGTACTTTATCATGGATACCAAAACTCAATTGCCTCTAGGTTTCCCTGTTGGAGGATACCCAGGACCACAAGGTTTATACTACTGCTCGGTTGGAGGAAAGAACACCTTTGGAAGAGAGTTAGTTGAAGAGCATGCTGATTTATGTATAGAAGCTGGTTTAAACTTTGAGGGAATCAACCAAGAGGTAGCTTCTGGTCAGTGGGAATTCCAACTGTTTGCGAAAGGAGCAAAGAAGGCAGGGGATGAAATCTGGATAGCTAGATATTTATTAGACAGATTAACTGAGTCTTATGGCTACTATATTGAATACCACCCAAAACCTGTTAAAGGAGATTGGAATGGTTCAGGTATGCACGCTAACTTTTCAAATACGACATTAAGAACATGTGGTTCTCAAGAAACTTATGAGAAGATTTGTGAAGCATTCAGACCTGTTGCGAAAGAGCATATAGCGGTTTACGGTGCTTTTAATGATCAAAGGTTAACTGGGTTACATGAAACGGCTTCTATCAATGACTTCTCTTACGGAGTTTCAGACAGAGGAGCTTCAATCAGAATTCCTATCATAACTGTTGAAAAAGGGTGGAAAGGATGGTTAGAAGACAGAAGACCTGCTTCTAACGGTGATCCTTACAAAATTGCTGCAAGAATCATTAAGACTGTTAAGTCCGCAAATGTATAAAAGCAAATAGATTTATTGAAAAACCTCATCATTTGTATGGTGAGGTTTTTTTGTGTTATTTTTTTCAAAAATTAATAACTTTTAATTTACTGATCACCGTACAAAGAATAATAAAAAAATTATTTTTGAAGGTCAACTATTTATTATGGAATGGATTGAAGAAAAACGACTGGAAGAACTAGATCAAAAGGGCAACCAGATCTGGAGAAAATGGGGACCTTATTTAAGTGAGCGTCAATGGGGAACTGTTCGGGAAGATTATAGTAAGAATGGATCTGCATGGAGCTACTTCCCGCATGATCATGCTCGCTCAAGAGTATACAGATGGGGAGAGGATGGAATAGCTGGGATTTCTGATATTCGTCAAAATTTATGTTTTTCTTTGGGTGTCTGGAATGGTAATGATGATATTCTCAAGGAGAGATTATATGGTTTAACCGGAGAGGATGGAAACCACGGAGAGGATGTAAAAGAATTATATTATTATCTGGACAACACTCCATCTCATTCATACATGAAGTATTTGTATAAATATCCTCATGCAAAATTTCCATATGGCAGATTGCTTCATGAAAGTCAAAAGAGAACAAAAAATCAAAGAGAATTTGAATTAACAGATACAGGTGTTTTTGAAGGCAGTAAGTATTTCGACATTTTTATAGAATATGCAAAAAAAGGTCCTGAAGAGATTTTTATAAAAATAACTGCAAAGAATAGAGCTGATAATCCTGCGGATTTAGTTTTAGTTCCTAATTTATGGTTTCGCAATTTATGGGATTTTGGTGTTGTTGATCAAATCCCAACTATTTCAAAACTAAATATTAAAAGTAAAGATTTTGGAGGCGTGAAAGCTTCTCATAACAAAGCTGGAGACTATTTTCTCTATTTTGATTATCCTGATAAATATTTGTTCACGAACAACACAACGAATTCACAACGTATTTTCAATACAAAAAATCAGGATGTATACGTTAAAGACCTATTTCATAAGGCGATTATTCAAGATAAGGATTTAACTATTTTTGACGGAGTAAATTCGGGAACCAAATTTGCGCCTTACTATAAGAGAGAGGTTGCTGCAAAAGGTGATGTTGTTTTTAAATTATTACTTACAAATAAGGAAGAAGAGGAGAATCCCTTCATAGATAATTTTGAAACTGTTTTTCAAAAAAGGCTTCAAGAAGCGAATGATTTTTATAATTACTTTATTCCTGATTCAGCTTCTCCTGATATGGCTAATATTCAACGTCAGGCATTTGCAGGTATGTTGTGGTCAAAACAATACTACAATTTTGACATTCAGCAATGGTTAGATGGTGATAAAGGTCATCCACAACCTCCAGAATCAAGAAAAAATGGTAGAAATTCGAACTGGCGCCATTTACACAATGAAGATATTCTTTCCATGCCTGATAAATGGGAATATCCTTGGTATGCAGCGTGGGATACCGCTTTTCATTGTGTTCCATTAGCGATGATTGATCCTGACTTTGCAAAGAACCAATTGATTACGTTAACGCGAGAGTGGTATATGCATCCAAATGGGCAAATACCGGCATATGAGTGGGCATTTGGTGACGTTAATCCACCCGTTCACGCATGGGCAGCCTTAAAGGTGTATGAAACGGAAAAAAAGCATTACGGACGTGCTGATGTTAATTTTTTGAAAAGAATTTTTCAAAAATTGAGTATTAATTTTACTTGGTGGGTAAATCAAAAGGATTCAAGAAGAAAGAATGTTTTTGAAGGTGGATTTTTAGGGTTGGATAATATTGGTGTTTTTGATCGATCCAATAAATTACCTGGAGGTGGAATTTTAGAGCAAGCTGACGGAACAGCATGGATGGCTATGTTCTCATTAAATATGATGAAAATGGCCATTAAGATTTGTGAGTTCGATAAGGCTTTTGAAGATGTAGCAACAAAGTTCTATGAACATTTTGTATATATATCAGAATCGTTAAATAGAAATGATAATCAATGGGTAGGAAGATGGGACGAAGAAGAAGGTTTTTTTTATGACCTTTTATTGTTGCCCGGAGAGCGATTTATTCCTCTAAAAACGCATTCATTGGTTGGTCTAATGCCTATTTATGCTGTATCACTTATTCATAAAGAAACGTTGGGTGATATTCCAGATTTTATGAGGCGATTAAAATGGTTTAGAAGAAATCGTTCAAATAAAAATAAATACTTAGTTGTTGAGGACTTCAAAGAGAATGAAGACATTTTGTTTTCACTTATACCCAAAGAGAGATTAATTCGACTGCTACAACATGTTTTAGATGAATCAGAGTTTCTTTCGCTTGGTGGAATTCGTTCTTTATCCAAAAGACATGAAAAACCATATTCTATATCTATCGAAGGGGAAGATTATAGCATTAACTATGAGCCTGGCGAGTCCAACACGTCTATGTTTGGGGGTAATTCTAACTGGCGAGGTCCTGTGTGGTTTCCAACGAATTATTTATTAATAGAATCGCTTCGAGAATATTATAAATATTACGGAGATGATTTGAAATTGGAATTTCCTTCCAAATCAGGTAATAAATTGAATTTAAGCCAGATTGCAGATGAGATTTCAAACCGTTTAATCAGTATTTTCACAACAAATGAAGTTGGAAATAGACCGGTGAATGAGGGGAATTCACTGTATCAAGACCCTCATTTTAAGGATAATATTTTATTTTACGAGTATTTTCATGGGGACAACTCAAGAGGAGTTGGGGCATCTCATCAAACCGGATGGACGGGTATTGTAGCTAAGCTCATAAATAAATACAACGGTTAATCTTAATAATTGACTCAAATTTTTCTATATGTCCTTAAAAAAGTAGACATTTGCAATCTTAAAAAGCAATAAAACTAGTTTACATATGGCTAATTATTTTAATACGTTATCTCATGCTCAGAAATTGGAAGCTATGGGTCAATGTGAGTTTATGGATGGAACTCAATTTAAGGATGGTGTAAAAGCACTTAAAGGAAAAAAAATTGTTATTGTTGGATGTGGTGCTCAAGGTTTAAACCAAGGGTTGAATATGAGAGATAGTGGATTGGATATTTCTTATGCACTTAGAGCATCTGCAATTGAGCAGAAAAGACAATCTTATTTGAATGCAACTGAAAATGGATTTACTGTTGGAACTTACGAGGAATTAATTCCAAGCGCTGATTTGGTTATTAACCTAACGCCAGATAAACAACATACGAGCGTTGTTAAAGCATTAATGCCGTTAATGAAGCAAGGGTCAGCATTAGCCTATTCTCATGGTTTCAATATTGTAGAAGAAGGTATGCAAGTAAGAGAGGACATTACAGTAGTTATGGTTGCTCCCAAGTGTCCAGGATCCGAAGTCAGAGAAGAGTATAAAAGAGGATTTGGTGTTCCTACATTAATTGCTGTTCACCCTGAGAATGACCCAGAAGGAAAGGGATGGGATTATGCTAAGGCTTATGCTGTTGGAACAGGTGGTCATAGAGCTGGATGTTTAAAATCATCTTTTGTTGCTGAGGTTAAGTCTGATTTGATGGGAGAACAAACTATTCTTTGTGGATTATTACAAACTGGATCTATTTTATGTTTTGATAAAATGGTGGAAAGCGGTATTGATGCTGGCTATGCGTCAAAATTAATTCAATATGGATGGGAAGCTATAACAGAAGGGTTAAAACAAGGTGGTATTACCAACATGATGGATCGATTATCGAATCCCTCTAAAATTAAAGCTTTTGAATTAGCTGAAGAACTTAAGGATATCATGAAGCCATTGTTTGATAAGCACATGGATGACATTTTTACTGGAGTTTTCTCGAGCACTATGATGGAAGACTGGGCCAATGATGATAAAAATTTATTGGGTTGGAGAGCTGCAACAGGGGAAACCAATTTTGAAAAAACTCCCGCGGGCGACATTGAAATCTCCGAACAAGATTATTACGATAATGGTGTACTAATGGTTGCTATGGTTAAGGCTGGTGTTGAATTAGCCTTCGAAGCAATGATTAACGCTGGAATTATTGATGAATCGGCTTATTATGAGTCGTTGCATGAAACGCCTTTAATTGCCAATACAATTGCAAGAAAGAAATTGTATGAGATGAATTCTGTTATTTCTGATACAGCAGAATATGGTTGCTATTTATTTGATCATGCTTGTAAACCTTTATTGGAAGATTTCATGTCTAAAATCGATGTAAATGTAATTGGTAAAAAGTATGATGAGGGGTTGTCTAATGCTGTTGATAATAGAACTTTAGTTGCGGTTAATGACGCTATTAGAAATCATCCTGTAGAAGAAATAGGAATCTATTTAAGAGCTGAGATGGCGGATATGAAAGCAATTGCGATCGGCGAATAAATTTTGAGTGATTTTTTTTGGAGCCCAGCCTGAATAGGTTGGGCTTCTTCTTTTTTGTTAGGGAATTAATTTTAATTTTATATTTTGCGAATCCCGAGATGAAATTTAAGCTCTTGACCATATTATCAATTGTGTTTTTTATCGTGAATGCTCAGGACGACACTTTGTTGTTTAACGGTTTCTCTTTTATGGCGGTTGATTCCAATTCTTATTTTCAATTGGATGAAACGAACAAAATCAATGTTGATTATCAAGGTTGGCGAACACGATCGGATATGAGAGCTATTGCAAATGAAGTTACAGATAATATGGATTTCTATATTTGGTATGATAATCAAATATGGAGAGACTGGCACGTGATTCCGTATACAGAGTCCATAGATACAATACATGAGAACGAAGTGGTCACTTATGATACAACTACAAATATCGGGTTGCGTTCTTTTTCTTGGTTTGAAAATCCAAATCGAGCAGCCACAGTTTTGATGACTCCACCAGTATATTTGAAAGATAATACGGGGAGATTATTTTGGAAATCAATGCCATTACAAGGACCAAGATATCAGGATGGATATAAAGTGTATATTTTGGAAGGAGGGTCAAATACGCCTGAAAATGTTCCGTTCCAAACTATTGATTATGATTTTGTAATGAAAGAATTGGATGTCACCAATTCTAGCCCACTCCCAACAATCACTTCATTATCTGAACTTGAACGGGATTTTGGTTTTGTCCCAGAAGATGGAAGTAATCACGTTGAATATACATTACCAGACACCAATGAATCGGGTGAGGTTGATTCAACGAGACAACATCCATTTATGCAGGATTTTGAGTTAAGTTTGGGTGAGCACAATGGTTATATTCAAATTGCTTTTGTACATGATTCATACAATAACAATGGAATTATTTTAGACGATATACTCATTAAAGGTACTGGTTCCATCGGATTAAAAGAAATTTCTCTGGCTAATTTGAATGTTTTTCCGAACCCTGTTATACATGAATTGTTTATTGAGATGGAGGATAACTGGATAAACCCAACCGTTCAAATATTTGATGTAAATGGTCGTTTGGTTAAGGTGCAAGAGTTAAAAGCGATGAACTCAATAAAAGTGGACGTATTGGAACCGGGTCAATATCTATTGAAATTGCACACTCAAACCGGTATTTATACCCAGCGTTTTATCAAATCAAAATAATTCAAATGAAATATATTTTTCCGTTTTTTGTAATTGCGTTATTATCTGCCTGCGTTACCAAAAATATTGATGGTCAAAATCCAATTCGAGTTGAAGAGGGTGAAAGAAATCCAATAAAATACAGAGTTTTTCACTCTAAAATGGTGAAGGGGGATCCTTTCAAGGTTAGAGAGTATGCACTTGAAAATGGATTAAAAGTTTTTTTAACGGTAAACAAAGAAAATCCAAGAATTCAAACTCAGGTATGTGTGCGGGCAGGAGGAAAGAATGATCCCTCTCACGCAACAGGGTTGGCTCACTATTTAGAGCATCTTCTTTTTAAAGGAACCTCCAAGTTGGGAACAGTTGATTATGAAAAAGAAAAAATCGAACTGAACAAAATAAAACAATTGTATGAACAATACCGATTGACCAGCGATGAATTTAAAAGGGATTCAATTTACAATCGTATTGATTCAATATCTGCAGTGGCTTCAAAATTTGCTTGCTTAAGCGAATTTGATCAAGCGCATACCATATTAGGTGCAACAGGAACAAATGCTTACACAAGCAATGATAATACGGCTTACATTACAAATATTCCATCCAACCAATTGGAAAATTGGTTGAAACTGGAATCGGAAAGATACAGAGATCCAGTAATACGACTTTTTCATACTGAGCTAGAGGCTGTTTATGAAGAAAAAAACATTTCTCAGGATAACCATTGGCGTCAACAATATTACTTGTTGTTAAGTGAATTGTTTAAAAAACACAATTATGGATTACAAACTACCATAGGAACTATTGATCATTTGAAAAATCCTTCAATTATTGAAATAGAGAAGTTCTTTAAGCATTATTATGTACCCAATAATATGGCAATTATTTTGAGTGGAGACTTTAATCCAGACTCCGCAATTCATCAAATTGATAAATATTTCGGTGGATTTAAGCCATCCGTTGTAAGTGAGTATACTTTTGAAGACGAAGACCCTATTGCTGCTCCAATTGAACGAACCATTAAGGCTCCCGATGCCTCTAGTCTTTTGATGGCATATCGACTACCAAAAGCAGGTGAAAGAGAGGTTTATTTGGCAACCATGGTGGATATGATTTTGAATAATTCTAAAGCAGGCTTGATGGATTTGAATATTAATCAAAAGCAAAAGGCTATTGGAGTTTATTCTGGAATTACGTTAAATTCGGATTATTCCTATCACATTTTAGGAGGGTCTCCTACAAAAGGACAAAAACTTCAAGAATTGAGGGATTTGATTTTGGAACAGTTAGAGAGTATAAAGAGAGGAGATTTTCCAGATTGGCTAATGCCAGCAATTATAAATGATTTTAAGCTGAGTGAATTGAAGGGGTTAAAAAGTAATCGCACCAGAGTTACTAAGATTAATGAGGCTTTTGTACATGGTTTGGAATGGGAGGATAAAGTAAATGAAATAGAGAAACTGTCTTCTATTTCAAAACAAGACGTTATTGATTTTGTAAATGGACCCACATATAAAAATAATTATGTTGCGGTTTACAAGGAAAAAACAGATGAAAAACTTGAACGTCAAAAAGTACCAAAGCCAAAAATCACTCCTTTAGATATTCCAAAAAACAACCAGTCAAAATTTTTAAAAGAATTTATTTCCAACAATAATCCAAAACCTATTGAACCGAGTTTTATAGATTACAAAAAGGAAATTAATATAACCGAGGTAAAACAGGATATTAAATTACATTATTGTAAAAATGACAATGATGAACTTTTTTCTCTGACGTTCATTTTTCCCGTTGGAACTTACCACAATCCTAAATTAAGTTTGGCTGTTCAGCAAGCCCAATTACTAGGTACTTCTAATTATTCATCGGAGGAATTGTCTCAAGAAATGTATAAAATAGGCATGTCCTATTCTATATCTGTTGGACAAAAAGAAACATCAATTAATTTAAGCGGTTTGACCTCTCAATTCGATAAAAGTTTTCAATTTCTAAATCACATTTTATTCAATATTGAGGCGAGTCAAAATGTAGCCAATGGATTAATTCAAAAAACACTACAGGTAAGAGATAATGCAGTCAGTAATCCAAAAAGCATTTTGTGGACAGGTATGCAAAATTACGCCGTTTATGGTAGTAAATCACCAATAAATGACCAGCTGTCCAACAATCAATTGCGAGACTTAATTTCTGAAGATTTGCTCACTGATTTTACAAAAATATTTACTTTCAAGCCACAGATACTGTTTTACGGGGAGAGCAATGCTGATACGGTAAAATCTATCATTGCTAAATCTAAAATTATTGGAGGAGATATTATGGAATCTCCTAAAATGAATTACCAGCGGAAGTCAATGAACCAAACAAAAATCTATGTATTAGATTACGATTTAAAAAAGAGTGAGATTTTGTTTTTAAACAAAGGGACGCCATTCAATAGTAATGAACTTGCTACAAATAGTGTATTTAATGAGTATTATGGTGGGGGAATGTCATCTGTTGTTTTTCAAGAGATTCGCGAGAAAAAAGCACTTGCTTATCAGGCTTTTGCTGTACATACAACAGCCAAAGACACAACAAAACCTCAGTATACTTATGCCTATATAGGGTGTCAAACGGATAAAACAATCGAAGCGATTGAATCGATGCTGGAGGTGTTAAAAAATCTGCCGAGAGATACTGTTAAATTTTCTCAATCTATTTCATCGATTAAGCAACAACTGGCATCAAGTAGAACAACACGCGCATCAAAATTATCAAGCTTTTGGGCCAACCAAAAGCTAGGGTTTACAACAAGTAAAAATGAACAAATTTATAATGATTTGAGTAATTTATCATTGGAAGATATTGTTCGTTTTCACAATGATAATATTGCTAAAAATCAATACACTATTGTTATTGTAGCTGATTTAAGAGAGCCCGGTTTGTTGTCTGACCTTGAGCAGTTCGGTCAAGTTAAGGTTCTTACAGTCCAAGATTTATACCCGTATTGATGGTTTTTTAAAAAAGAGGCTCAAGACTTTTTCATCTTTTTTAATAAAAATTCGGCATATTCGAAATCATCAATAGTGTCAATATCGACTGATTTATTTTGTTCCATGATATAGGCAAAACTATTTTTCGTGTAGTATGTATTATTTAGGATGATGGAATACTTAAAAACATATATGGCACCATTTGGATAATAAGAGATTTTGTACTCTTGTCTGTTTTTTACGTCTTCTTCAAACAGACTTACGAATCTGTTTTTTTCATCTAAATACTTGTGCCAAGATATTGGATGCTGTTCAGGGGTATAACTTATTACAGAGTCTGCTTTTTTATCATGGAACATAGATATGGCCTTATCTATGTCATTGGTGTCTCTAAGTGGTGATGTGGGTTGTAAAACGATAAAGTCTTTAACCTGCTCTTTATCTTCTTTGTTCACTTTATCAATAACAAATTTATATGTTTCAATTGCGAGGGCAGAGTCAGATGCTAAATCTTTGGGCCTTAAATAGGGGCATTCGGCACCGTATTTTATAGCGGTTTCAGCAATTTTTTCACAATCTGTAGAGACAATTATCTTGGAAATATATTTTGATTTTTGAGCAGCTTCAATTGTGTAGGCAATCAAAGGTTTATTCAATAAAGGTTTGATGTTTTTACCAGGTAAACCTTTGGAGCCTCCTCGAGCGGGTATAATTGCAATCATTTGATGGATAGAATGAACAAATAGTATAAATTATTTACAAATGTAAAACTAATTGATTATTTCAAAGAAGTTAACCACATTGATTTAATGGGATTTTGAAAGGTTGAAAGTTACGTTTAAACTTTGAATTAACTTAAAATGGAAAATCGAATCAATAAAAATAAACACTAAGGCAGTGTTTCTTCTATGTTTTCTTTATTCATTAAATAAGCCTATTTGAATTTTCATACACCTAGAACTGAATTACTTAAAATTAGGTAGTAAACATGGTTATAAATAGCTATATTTGATGTCCAAAATTTTATGTAAAACAAGTGAATATGGCTTCAAAAATTATTTACACAAAAACTGATGAAGCTCCAGCACTAGCAACTTATTCGTTTTTACCTATTGTAAAGGCGTTTACAGAAACAGCAGGAGTAGAGGTTGAGACAAGAGATATCTCCTTGGCAGGAAGAATCATTGCGGTTTTCTCAGAGTATCTATCAGAAGAGCAAAGAATTGGTGATGCTTTAGCTGAACTGGGAGAATTGGCAAAAACTCCAGAAGCGAACATCATCAAATTACCAAATATTTCTGCTTCAATTCCACAGTTAAAGGCTGCTATTGCGGAATTACAGGAAAAAGGATACAAGTTACCTGATTATCCAGAGTCTCCATCAAACGACGAAGAAAAGAAAATTAAGGCTACTTATGATAAAGTAAAAGGATCTGCAGTAAACCCTGTTTTAAGAGAAGGGAACTCAGACAGACGAGCACCAAAAGCGGTAAAGAATTTCGCTAAGAATAATCCACACAGAATGGGTGCATGGTCAAAAGATTCAAAATCTCACGTTGCTTCTATGAGCAGTGATGATTTCTACGGATCAGAAACCTCTACTACTATCACTGATGCAACTGAGTTCAAAATTGAGTTTGTTGCTGCTGATGGTTCAAAAGAGGAATTAAAAGGATTTGCTCCATTACAAGCTGGTGAAATTTTAGATTCATCGAGATTAAGCATGCGCGCTTTAAAAGTTTTCTTAGCGAAAGAGGTTGCTGCTGCAAAAGAAGAGGGTGTTTTATTCTCATTACATATGAAAGCGACAATGATGAAGGTTTCAGATCCAATCATTTTTGGAGCTTGTGTTGAAGTATTCTATGCACCTGTATTTGAAAAATATGGTGAAGAGTTTGCTAAATTAGGCGTTGATACTACCAATGGTTTGGGAGATGTTTATGCAAAGATTGCTAACTCTCCATTGAAAGCTGAAATCGAAGCTGCTATTGATGCGGTCTACGAAAACGCTCCAGATTTAGCAATGGTTAACTCTGATAAAGGAATTACAAATTTACACGTTCCCTCAGATGTAATTATTGATGCGTCTATGCCTGCAATGATTAGAACTTCTGGTCAAATGTGGAATGCAGAAGGAAATCAGCAAGACACTAAAGCCGTTATTCCAGATAGATCTTACGCAAGTGTTTATCAAGCGACAATTGATTTCTGTAAGGAAAACGGTGCATTCGATCCAACGACAATGGGTACAACTCCTAATGTAGGCTTAATGGCTCAAAAAGCTGAAGAGTACGGATCGCACGATAAAACTTTCCAGGCAAAAGGAACTGGTACTATCCAAGCTGTCGATACAAATGGAAATGTATTACTTTCTCAATCAGTTGAAGAAGGTGATATCTTCAGAATGTGTCAGGTGAAGGATGCTCCAATTAAAGACTGGGTGAAGCTAGCCGTTAATAGAGGTAGAGCTACAGGTTGGCCAGTTGTTTTTTGGTTGGATGAAAATAGAGCGCATGATGCTGAGTTAATAAAAAAGGTGAACACTTATTTACCTGAATTCAATACAGAAGGATTAGAAATCTTAGTAAAAGCTCCAGAGGAGGCAACGAAATACACGTTAGCAAGAGTTAAAGCTGGTGAAGATACAATTGCTGTTACTGGTAACGTGTTAAGAGATTATTTAACCGATTTATTTCCAATTTTAGAGTTAGGAACTTCTGCTAAAATGTTATCTATAGTTCCATTAATGAATGGAGGTGGGTTATTCGAAACGGGTGCTGGAGGATCTGCTCCAAAGCACGTTCAGCAGTTTAACGAAGAAAATTACTTAAGATGGGACTCATTGGGCGAGTTCTTGGCTTTAGCGGTTTCTTTAGAACACTTATCAGAAAAAGATAACAATGGAAAAGCGAAAGTTTTAGCTGATGCGCTAGATGCTGCAACAGGTACTTTCCTTGAAAACGATAAATCTCCTGCAAGAAGAATAGGACAAATTGATAACAGAGGTTCTCACTTCTATTTAGCGATGTATTGGGCGCAAGAAGTTGCTAATCAAACCGTTGACGCGGATTTAGCCGCTGCTTTCACTCCTTTAGCTGAGAAATTAACTTCTAACGAAGCTAAGATTGTTGAAGAGTTAAATGCTGTTCAAGGTTTTGCTTGTGATATTAATGGTTACTACTTCGCTGACGAAGCATTAGCTGCTGCAGCAATGAAGCCAAGTGCTACTTTAAATGAGGCGCTTGCTTCTTTAGCGGTAAACGCTTAAGATAACTTGTTTTATAATGGAAACCCTCTTCATTTTTGAAGGGGGTTTCTTTTTTGTAAATATTAGGAGTTTTTGATGAAGGGAAAATTACATTTTACGAATATCAGCAAAACTTCCAGAAGGCAATTGATCGAGTTTAAGCATTCCGCTGGCTAAAATTTCACCTGCAACCTCGGCGCTAGGCATATTTTCAGTACCTCTAGCGGCTATCAGTTTTTGAGCAGAAGGAAATGTTTCAACATTAAGCGTTCCTCCACATAGGTAATCCTGCATGGAAGTATCAATTAATCCTGGCGCAAAGGAATAAAAGGCAGTGTTATCATTTTCCGAGGCATACAATTTTATGAACATATTCAGAGCTGCTTTCGATATAGAATATCCCCCCCAACCTTTGTTTCCATTTATTGCTGCACCTGAAGAAATAGCTACTACTTTTTTGGTGTTCGGTACGGTATTCAATAATGTGTCAATAATAGGCTTATTGGCCCACACATTCAAATTCATTACTTTCGTTAAATCATCCAAAGACTGGTCTTTCATATTCGCAATGGGACCCAGAATTCCGGCATTGAGTATGGCTAAATCAATTTTAGATACTTTTGATAACAGTGATTTAATTAATTCAGGAATCGATTCAAAATTGGTTAAATCACAAATTATATGATGAAAATTTTTGTTTTGAATTAAATCTTCAGGAACTCTCCTGCTCAAACCATATACTTGATGGCCTTTTGAGAGGTAATGTTTTGATAATCCCCACCCTATTCCCGAACTTACGCCTGTAATAAAAATGTGCATAGTTTATTTTTTATAAAATCCCATTTCCTCTATGTATTTCCATCCACCTGTAGGCACGAACCAAGAGACATCCTTTTTTTCTTTTATAGCATTTCGAATGAAGCTTGCGCTAATTTCAACTAAAGGTGCATCTAAAATATGAATCCGAGATTCGTTTTCAAATTTTCCAGGTTTTGCATGAGGTCTTGGGTAAACATAAATGTCATAATTGTTAACCAAAAAATCGGCATTTTTCCATTTGTGAAGATTGGTTAGATTGTCTTGGCCCATAATTAAAGAGAATTTATAATCAGGGTATCTCTCAACTAAATGCGCTAAAGTATCGGATGTATATGAAGGTTTTGGTAATCCAAATTCAATATTGGATGCTTTAAAACGATAATCATCATCTATTGACCGTTCAACCATCGCTAGTCTGTGGATTTCGGGTAATAAGGAATGGTTTTTTTTAAAGGGGTTTTGTGGAGAAACTACAAACCATAATTCATTCATTGATGTAAATTCAATAATGTAATTCGCAAGAATTAAATGTCCGACATGAATCGGATTGAACGAACCAAAAAACAACCCTATTTCTTTTTTTTTATTCAATATTTTTTAGATTTTTCTTTTAAAAATCCTCTAACCATTTTCTCGGCTTTTTTGAAAGCTTCCGTTAGGGAATCATTTAAAATAAGTTTATCAAAATCAACTGATTTTTCAATTTCAGCTGGTGCTTTTTTCATTCTTCTTTCAATGGATTCGGGAGTTTCTGTTTCTCTTCCCTCTAACCTTTCTCGCAAATGATTAAGAGATGGAGGCATTACAAAAATTGCCAGTGCTTTTTCTCCAAAAGCGTGTTTTAAATTTAGTCCGCCATCAACATCAACATCGAAAATAACATGGTTTCCTTCGCTCCAAATTCTTTCAACTTCACTTTTCAAGGTTCCGTAAAAGTTATCCGTATACACCTCTTCCCATTCTACAAAAGCTTTTTCTTTAATCTTTTTTTTGAATTCGGAAACACTCAAGTAATAATAATCTTTTCCATCAACCTCCCCATTTCTTTTTGAGCGTGTAGTAGCTGAAATAGAAAATTGAAGACCAAATTTTTTACTGAGTAAGTGATGGACTATTGTTGTTTTTCCAGCTCCTGATGGAGCTGAGAATATGATTAATTTTCCAGCCATTTTATAGTATATTAAGAATCTGTTCTTTGATTTTTTCTAAACTATCTTTCATTAAAACCACTGTTTTTTGAATTTCAGTATCATTTGCTTTGCTTCCAATTGTATTGATTTCTCTTCCCATTTCCTGAGCAATAAATCCGAGTTTTTTTCCTTTTTCACCTTCTTTTGACAAAGTTTCACGGAAGTACTTACAGTGTTGAGCCAATCTTACTTTTTCTTCATTGATATCTAATTTTTCTAAATAATAAATTACTTCTTGCTCAAATCTATTTTTATCAATTAAGTTTTCTTGAATTTCAGAGATAGAACTATTCAAACGTGCTTTCATATTTTCCATTCGGACAAGATCGTATTCTTTTACTTCCTCAAGACCCTCTTCGATTTGCATCATCCTTTCTATCAAATCATCATGTAAACTTTTTCCTTCTGTACTTCTAAAATCAACAATATTAATCAATGCCTCAGAAATTCCTTTTTTTAAGCCTTCCCATTCTTGGGGTTCCATTTCGTCTTTGTCGGAATTCATTACATCGGGCATTCTCATTATTGTTGAGAGCACTTCGGGTGTCATTTCTGATGACGATAGTAAAGGCTTGATTTGTTCAAAATAGGATTTGATCAATTCAGTATTTACCGTATAATTAGAAGATTCTCCCGTTAATTCGACGTTTATATTGCATTCCACTTTTCCTCTAAATAGTGAAGATTGTAGCATTTTTCGAATTTCCATTTCTTTACTCTTAAAATTACCAGGCATTCTTACAGAAAAATCCTGTTGTTTTGAGTTAAGAGATTTAATTTCTATTGAAATGTTTTTCCCTGGAAGGCTCACTCGAGCTTTTCCAAAACCAGTCATTGATTGTACCATGGGTGCTAAAATAAGGCTTTTAAAAGAAAAGCTCAACTAGTCTGTTTTATCGAGAATATCTTGTGAGCTTTGATTATTTTTCTCTTTTTTAAAACTAACAAAATATACCCCGATAAAAATAAGGACAGATGCTGTAATACTCCAAATATCCATTAACCTTCCTTTAATAATAAAGCTAAGAATTGCACTTAGGAAAGGTTGCAGAAATATATAGGTAGTTGCAATATTAGGAGAAACCCTCTTAATGGCATACATGTTCAACAGGAAAGTTAAAAACGTAATTCCTACAATAACATAAACTATTCCAATCCAAATTTCAGTTGGAAAACTCCAGGAAGCCTCTTGTATATCGTAAATTCCAATAGGAAATAAAATTATTGAACCAAAAAGAAATACCCATTTTAGAACGGTTAAGGGATTGTATTTTTCCATTAATGGCTTACAATAAACAATGTAAAATCCAAAATTAGCAGCATTACTAAAAATTAATAAGTTTCCTAAAATTGGATTGGGAGCATCTTGGGTTATTTTGTTTTGTAAAATTATGGTTACAGCACCCAGGCCTCCTAGAAACATTCCAATCACTTTATTTCTAGTTATTTCTTCTTTTAGGTAAATTGCAGAAATAATTAATACAATTATGGGTGTTGAAGTCATAATGATAGCTGAATAATTTGGAGAGGTATAGGGCATTCCATTAAAAAATGAAAGCTGATTAAATACAACCCCAAATAGCGCCGCAACTATAAATTTTATGAAATCAGATTTGTCAATCTTTTCTTTTGGCATTAACGATCCAAATAGCCAAAATAAGCAGAGCGCTCCACTGGCCCTAACCAAAACAAAACCATTAGCCCCCAAAAAATCAGGAGTAACAGATTTTATCACAAAATAACTAATAGCATAGAGTAAGTTTAACGAGAAAAGAGCAATATGTGCAGGAATTGTTTTGTTCATTTGGCACTGGAAATTATTTATTCCATATTTAATTTTGATTTCAATTCTTCAATATTTTTTTTTGAATTCCCAATAAAAATAGTGTCGTCTATAATGGCTACAGGTCTTTTGAGAAAAGTATATTCTTCAAGAATATATTTTTTATAATCCGCTTCTGATAATTTCATTTGCTTCAAACCTAAGGAACTGTATTTTATTGCTTTGCGAGAAAATAGCGCTTCATATGAACCAGCTATTTTTGCCATTTCTTCAATTTGATTTGTGGATATAGGTTCCTTTTTAATGTCTTGTAAATCAACACCTGTTAAATTTAAGTCTTTTAAAATTCTACTATTTGTCGAACAAGTCCCTAAATGATAAATTTTTTTCATTGTATAAATTCTGTTTATGGATTTACTCAAAATTACGAGATGTGTTGCAAAACGTTAAATTTTTTCAAGGACAACACAAATGTATTTTTACATTTTTGAGGAATATGAAACTGAACAATTGCTAAACTTCTCTTTTGTTGAATTAACTAATTAAAAAGCTATTTTTGTTTTGTGATAATACCATTTATAATACAGCGTTTACAATCCGTGCGAATTTTAGTAATTATTTTAATAAGCATCTCTTTTTCAGTAAAAGCTGACCACTATTATGGGGGATATATTACGTATGAGCACATTAGTGGTTACATGTATAAAGTTACAGTGGTTACCTATGCAGATAACTCGAAAGAAAATTCTGATCGGGATTCTGTGGAGGTAACATGGGGAGATGGTGAAAAAGAATTTATTCAAAGGGTCAATAATATTGGAAATGGAGAAACAGTTTTTCCAGGAATAAAAAAAAATATTTATATAGGAACTCACACGTATTCTGATTCGGGAAATTTTCAATTGGTTTTTATAGATGATTTTAGGCCATTTGATATTTTTAATATTGAGGCAGGGAAATCAGGTACAACTTTACTATATATTGATGCAATTGTTCCAGTAGAAGATTCATTAATATTTTGTAAGAATAATGCTCCAAGTTTTTTAACCGAACCCTTTATGTTTGGTCGCTCAGGGGAAGATTTTACATTAAGCCTCACGCATTATGATGTTGATGGAGACAGTTTGGTATTTAAACTAACTGAACCAAAAGCAAGAAATGCGTTTTCTGTTCCGGGCTATTACTTTCCAGATGATGTTTTTATTGATTCAAAAACAGGTTTGTTTACATGGGAAGATCCTCCTTTTGGAAACTATGTTTTTGCATATGAAATAGAGGAATATCGTGAAGGACAGTTAATTGGTATTTCAATTGCAGATTTCCCTGTATTTTTAACATCAGAATATAAAAACAAAGGTGTTTTTTCAGATATATCAAGCCCGCTCAACAATAATCATTATCATTTTAATGGACCAGAAGTTATTGATTTAATTATTGATTATGAAAATCAAGATGCTGATTCCGTTTTTATCGAAGTGTTTACAGGTCTTGAATACAGTTCACATTTTCGTTTAACGAATTCTAGTTTTTCAACTGGAACAAAAGCACTAGACACTCTAGAAGTTAATTATTTTGGAGAAGATAATGCCCATGGAAATCATATTATTACATTTAGAGCAGGTAATATTTATGGATCAGATACTTTATTTGATTATCATTCAATAAGTCTATCAACCACCTCTGATACGACATGGTCTTGCCTTATCCCTCCAGATATAAAAGATGTGGTTGAAATCACTCCGATTGTTGATTTATTTGCAATAACTCCTAATCTTTTTACAGAATCCGTATGGATAAATTTGGGAGAGAATTATGAAAATATGAGTGTGGAGGTTTTTGACATGAGAGGCCGTTCGGTAGCCCGAGAAAATAGTCCTGAATCTTCAACATTTAAGATGCATTTGCATAACTTAAGACCCTCAATGTATTTTTTTGTGATTAATAGAGGTAGTGAAGTTTTGACTGTTTTAAAATCTGTTAAAAAATAATGGCATTAATTAAAGAGGTTAGAGGTTTTACTCCTCAATTTGGTGAGGATATTTACTTAGCTGAAAATGCAACAATAGTAGGTGAAGTGACGTGTGGTAATCAATGTAGTTTTTGGTTCAATGCGGTTGTTCGAGGTGATGTTAATTACATCAAAATGGGCGATAAGGTAAACGTTCAAGATGGAGCTGTAATTCATGGGACTTATGAAAAATCACCTACAAATATTGGAAACAATGTTTCCATTGGTCACCAAGCAATGGTTCATGGATGTACAATTCAAGATAATGTTCTAATTGGAATGGGAGCCATCATTATGGACGATTGTATAATTGGAGAAAATTCAATTATTGCTGCTGGAGCTGTACTAACAGCTAAAACAATTGTTGAGCCTGGTTCAATTTACGCTGGTATTCCAGCCAAAAAAATTAAAGATATTCCCCAAAACTTAGTAGAGGGTGAAATTAACCGAATTGCGAATAATTATGTTAAGTATGCCTCTTGGTACAAGTGATTTTCGAAGATAGAATATTGTCGTGATTGAGAGTTTAATTAGTCTCTAGAGATAATGATTGCATAAAATTACTTTAGAGTCATTAGGGCAATAAAAGTTGTCGTCATTGCTAGGTACGAAGTAACCTCATAAAAGTATATTTAATTCTATACACTTGAGAGGTTTGTCATAATTAAGAAGCTCTTGTAAACAAGAAAAACCTAATTAAATCTCCGCGAAGAAATTATTCCCTTTATCATCACAAATAATAAAGGCTGGGAAGTTTTCAATTTCAATTTTTCATATTGTGATATAGATAAATTTAAAAAATTTGATACAAATGGTGATCGTACGTATACAAATCTATTGGTTAATCCAATGGATATATTTTTAAAATGTAAAGAAAATGATATATTGACAGGAATTAATTTCGGAATAATGCATAACACTCCTATTTTTAATTGGAAAGAATTGCAATTAAATATCCCGGAAGATGAATCGCAAATAGATATCCCAGAAGATAAGCTCGCGACCATGCTTTCAACTTTCGTTGAATTAGAATGTGTAGTCCAGGGTATATGGAAAATA
>Ga0160423_10001048_pt1 | contig 22973 bp, 21 predicted proteins | sample CRUFie14St8metaG_FD_108191 | JGI IMG/M metagenome (GOLD analysis project Ga0160423, IMG submission 108191) | Marine microbial communities from the Costa Rica Dome - CRUD Field 142mm St8 metaG | ecosystem: Environmental > Aquatic > Marine > Oceanic > Photic zone | place: Costa Rica: the Eastern...
CACCCACGGCGCCAAAACTTGCGGAACGTCGGTCAAGGTCACCGCCGACACACGGTCATCAAGCGGATCAAAAGCTGGCCCACCAAAGTTCGCTGAGTTCGACTGCCCCGCCGTAATGAAAATATCTCCCACTCCAATCTTCCCCACTTGATAAACCCCCGAAGGCACACCGACGGTCACCGATCTTACTTCAATAGTATACCAACCACCCGCCGACACATTTTCCAGGGTTCCGCTGAAAGATCCCGATGACGGCGACGAATCAATTACCTCCCACTCCGTATCCGTCCCGCTGTTTCCCGATCCAAGGACTACGGCTCGAGCTTCAACTGAATCAGGAGAATTAACATAGCTTCCCTCGATCAAAATATCGGCCTGACCATTCCCGTCTCTTTGAACAACCTGCCGGGGAACTGGGGAAGTAATCATAAGCGCCGAGGGCGCACCATAAACATCAATCTCACGAATCATGGTATCTCCCGACCCGCTGACAATTCCCGGAGCATCAAAAGTGAATCGAATGCTTTCCACCCCACTCGCGAGAAATCTACCCGCGTCATCCTCAAGCTCCACACGGGTCTCGTAGCTTGGCTGGGTCACTCCGGTGAAGGCTCGATAATCAACAGAAGTCAGAGAAAAAAATGAGGCTGATCCCACTTTCTTGATTTCCACCGAATAAACCTGATCGGAATGTTGCGCTGACCAACCCATGAAGCTTACGATTGAACTCAAATCATATCCCAGAGGATGACTCGCCACATCTAAATCAAAAGTCGCCGTCGCCGGAAAATGCAGCCCTACCTCAAAAAAGGTATTTTCACCTGGAGTATCGGAGTAACTTCCATCGCTCATACCACTCACCGGAAAACTGGCGTTCGAGGCGGAAACTGCACTCGAGATCAAATCACTCGAGCCCGCATTAATCAAATCCCCGTCCCCAACTAATGACGAGAACGACAGTGCCGTTGACGACGAGCTTTTATTCTGAACGACCCCACCACTGGAAACTCCAACAGCAGTTGTAGAAATCAAAAAGAGAGATTTGATTGGGATTCGAATCATCAAGAAGCTTGCGACACCTTGATAGTAAGCAAATCTTAGACAATGAAGCACGCAAAAACTCCATATCTATAAATGAGATACTTCTCGAAAAAAACCGCCATACCATGCAAAGAAGTCTCATTCCCTAAACTCCGTCCTTTCCCCTGCCGCCATCGCCAAGCAGGATCGAGCTAGCACCTGACCACTCCGTGAAGCTCTCTCCTGACCACCATCTTGCCTACTGCACCAACATCCATCCGGCCGAAACCTGGGCGGAAACCCTCCACGTTCTCAAACACGATGTTGTGGCAGTCCGCGATCGCGTTTCGCCCAATAAACCGTTCGCGATCGGCCTTCGACTTTCGGCTCAAGCAGCTGGCGAGTTACTTGAGAAAAACCACCTCGATGAATTCCGGACGTGGCTCGAATCCGAGAACTGCTACGTTTTCACCATCAATGGATTTCCCTACGGGGCATTCCACGGAACCAGCGTGAAGGAAAAAGTCTACCAGCCCGATTGGACCAAACTCGCCCGGCTCGTCTACACCGAGCAACTCTTCACCATCATTGATCGCCTTTGCCCAGCCGAATCCGGTGGATCGGTTTCTACCCTTCCTGGTTCCTTCAAAGAATTCGAAGCAGACGAAAAACTCATTTTCGAGAACCTCTACTCGCTCGCTCTCACGATCGAACACCTCTCGGCCAAGTCAGGAAAAGACCTCCACCTCGGACTAGAACCCGAGCCTCTCGGTCATTTCGAAAACACCGAGGAAACGCTCGCCTTCTTCGATCGCTTCTTCACATGGTGCGAAAGTAAGGACTATGATCAGGAACCTATTCGCAAACACATCGGCATCAACTACGATACTTGTCACTTCGCCCTCGAATTTGATGACTGCAATCAGTCCCTCAAAACCCTCACCGACGCGGGTCTTCGCATTTCCAAAATCCATCTCTCCAACGCCCTCTCTTTCGACCCGCGGAACGACGAGGCACTCTCAGCGATTCAACAATTCAACGAACCAACCTACCTTCACCAGGTCATCCTCAACACCACTCCACTCACCCGCTTCAAGGACCTTCCGGAATTCACGAAGGCCACAACCGCCTCCGAAGGACGGATTCATTTCCACATCCCTCTCTATTCCGAACCCCTGGCCCCGCTTGGGTCAACCCTCGATCACGCGGAAGCTGCACTGAACTATCTTCAAGAGCACCCCGAAGCTTGTCCGCACCTCGAAATCGAAACCTACACCTGGGGAGTCCTTCCCGGACACCTTCAAAAACCTCTCACGGATCAAATCAGCTCCGAGTATCAATGGGTCTTCGAAACCGTCCGCAAAAGATCTTCGTAAAGCCTATCGGTGAGAGGCGTCTCGACTCCGGCAGCCCTCGCTCTTCGCAAAGGCTCGCCCCAAATTGACTCAAGCTCGACTTCCCGTCCTTCCACGAAATCAATCATGCTCGACGGACGGTAGTTCCCCATCGGACCGGTGATCTCGATCTGATCATCGATAAACTCCGCTGGAATTTCATAACCCAGTGCCCCCGCAATGCTTACCACCTCGGCCATAATTGCACGCACCCGTTCTTCTCCTCCATCCTGCGCCAAAAGATCCCGCGTTGTAATCCCTCCTTCGGTAATACAGAGACCATTGAAGGAAATATTCCAAACCAACTTCCGCCACTGCACCAACTCCAAGACCGGCGCGCCCTGACAAGAGATCTTCGCCTCCTCAAAAATCTCCATCAGTGCCTCTAATCGATTTGTCGATGCAGGCTGCACTTCCCCCATCACAATCAATCCCCCTCCCACGTGATGAATCACCCCGGCCTTCATCCGATTGATGCAAACAAAACACATCCCCCCAAAAACCCGCTCAAGTCCAAACAACTCGCTCAACCGCTCCACATTCCCCATCCCATTCTGCAGAGTCAAAATAATCGTATCCTCGTGCAGCATCGGCCCAATTACCGCCTCAAAATAATCATTCGCCGTGGTCTTCCACGCCACGATCACGACGTCCACTTTCCCGACCTTCTCGGGAGAGCGAAAGCAATCAACCTTCGGCAAATTAAAGTCCCCGTGAATGCTCTTCACTTTTATTCCATTCCGGCTGACTTCGTCGAAGTCAGACCGCAAGAGAAAACGCACCTCATTCCCAGCCACGGCGAGACGCGATCCGTAGTAACTCCCCACTGCACCTGCTCCGACAATCGCAAAGCTCTTCATCTCGGGAAGCTTTTAAAAAATTGGACGGGGCCGGTGCACTTCGCGGGATACTTTCACTGCCGTCGCGATGGTGTTACGATGAATCTTGGCCGTATATTCCTGCTGCCGATTGTATCCCCCGCCATAAAGAATCGCGATCGGAATACGATTTTTCATGAAGGCGCGAAGGATCACCTCGTCGCGACGCACGAAATCCTTCAGATCCAACAACATCTGCCCCATGCGGTCGTTGCGATGGTTATCCGCTCCCGCAATCCAGATTACCAGATCGGGCGAAAAGACATCAAGCGCTGCCGCAAGCGTGGTAAACAATTGCTTGAGATACATATCACCCTCCACATAACGCACGGTCTCGACATCCATCGAGCCATTCACCTTGCTACCCGGACGCCCTACGTGAATGGAGTAGGTGAAAACATTGGGATCATTTTCCAATACGCTGTTCGTCCCATTTCCCTGATGCGCATCGGTGTCCACCACCATGATCTTGATACCGGGTCGCTGCACTTGCAGATCCCGAATCGCAATCGCAATATCGTTAAAAACATTGTATCCCTCGCCGTGGTTCCTGAAGGCGTGATGAGTCCCTCCCGCCAAGACCGCCGCAGCACCATCTTGCAAGGCGGCGTAGCAAGCCTGCCGCGTCGCCTCCACCTCGGTCGCGCTCTTCGTGTAAAGCTTCGGGGTGACCGGAAGGCCCAATAAAATCTGCTCTTTGCGATCCAGTTGACCGTAGTAGATCTTCGAAAGATAATCGTCATCATGCACCCGACGCATCACATGGGCATCCGCCGCCCGCACCTCGACAATCTCTTCCCCGTTGAGAACTCCGCCGTCGATCAGCATGTTTTTTGAGACTTCATATTTCTCCATCGGAAACGGATGCCCCTCCGGAAGGTCTAGGTGAAATTCTGGTGAGTAAAAACAACGCATCTTGACGGCACATACTCTCTCTTTCCGAGGCAGCGGCGGCAAGCCTAGACCTTAATTCCCTGAAAGACTGGAATTTCCCGCTCGTACTGCTAAAAGCCCGCTCTCTTGAGAACACCCGCCGTCATTTTAGCTTTGTTAATCATCGTCCCGACTTCCGCCCAGACCGGGCCAAAGGTGACAATCGTACCGGCCCCTCCCAACCCATTCCAATACGAGAAGACCCAATACCATTGGAAGAAATTCATCACCGCAACGGTCTTCTGGATTGGCGAAAAACCGACCCAAAACAATCCCACCCCCAATAACAAATCCTCCTGGGATCAAAACTGGCAACAAAACTACGGCGGCTACGACAATCCTGACCCGGCCTACCGACGCGGCTATATCCCAAAAGCCTTCACTCCCAGACTCAATCCATTCTACGTCGCTCTGCCCTACAACGACTGCATCAACCACAAGGCCCACAAACCGGAAGCCGCCCGCGCCATTCCCTGGTTTAAGCACTACCGTCCCCGCCCTGGCCAAACAGTCTGCAAGGGACGGTGGGTTCAGATCGTCTCCAACAAACGCATCTGTTACGCTCAATGGGAGGACTGCGGCCCTTTCACTACCGACGACTGGGAGTATGTTTTTGGAAATAAAAAGCCAAAGAACACCAAAAATCAAAATGCCGGCATCGACATCTCTCCCGCTGTCCGGGACTTCCTTCAGGTCGGGAACAAAGTGCAATGCCACTGGCGCTTTATCGAATTCTCGCAAGTCCCCCGCGGTCCTTGGTCGAAATACGGGACTAACAATCCCTTCGTTAACTATAAGGCCAACCCCGACCTTGTCGCCAAGGAGCGTTACCTTGATTATCTACGGAAGAAAAAGCTGAGGGCATTCAGTCGTTAGAAAGGCGAAAGGACAAGTATCTCTACCTGACTGTTCTCACACCTCGGTGAAAAAAATCAAAAGCCGGTTACACCTGTTTCTCATGTTGTCTCAAAAAAAGTATTTGAATTTATCTACTGACGTCGGCGAAACTGAACCCGCTATTATCATCACCTACTGTCACCAATAAACTTGCGGCAGGCCCCGAAGAAAATGATGCTCCTTTCCTGCCGTTTTTTACCACTACCGGTGCCACGCCAAAGGTGGCAGGGAACTCCCCACTTCGGCCTAGTTTTCGATTCCGGCAGAGGCCACGATTCCTGTCGCGACGCTAGTGAAGAAAACAGAATCCGGCAACCGGAGTATTTGAGACCGCTGCAGAACCCGTGTTTTCAACAAAGATTATTGAGAAGGCACTGGCGGCACCAATCATTACGGTGAAACATGCGAGAAGGCCCGATTCGTTATTCATTTGTATGTTTTTATTTCACGATACTCAAAGACAGGTGGCCTGAGATCGGTCCCCTTGAGATAGCCCTTCCAATCTGCCAGCTTTAATTCATCGCGAGGATTCCCCCGCTCCTTGATTCGGCGATGCCTCTCTTCTTCCGGACAGGTCACAAAGATGACCTCTGGCTCACAGGAAAATCGCTCGGCCAATTCATCAGGCCAATCCGCATTTCTAATTTCAGAAGTAAACGGTCCCACTAGCACTACCGAGACATGCGGAAGATTCTCGGCAGCCGTTTGAAAAAGAGACTCGTAAACCGCCGTCCGAAATGCAACGCGATACACCTCGGAATCCCTATCATTGGGATCAAATCCACCCAACTCCATTCCAGCCCGCACCACCGGTTCGGTCACGGTGTCACTGTCCAGAAAACAGGCCCTTTTCTTTGCCGCCAGCGACTTCCCGTAGGTGCTTTTACCAACACCTGCAGGACCGCAGACGACGTAAAGCCGCGGCATTAATACTTTCCTTCCTTCTCCAGCTTCCCTTCCGTAAGGAATTTGGAAATCGTTTCGCGCGCATGCTTGCGACCCGCTTCAGCATCATATTCACCCCCCTCCACTTGCGCAGCGTAACCAAAATGCAGCGCATACAGCTTCTTGTCGTCCACTTTGGATTTCAATCCAAAGCGGTCTCTAGTGTGATAAACCTCATTCCACATCTCGCGAACTTCGGCCCAGTATGCTCCCGTCTTTTTTAAGGTCTCCTCCGCTGCCATCAAGGACGGAGCGGTGATTCTTTCGTAACGGCTCACCCCCAACTCCTGGCCCACATACTTCGACAGCTTGCCATCCTTCACAACCGCCTTCCGATTATTCTGGAGATGCATCCAGCTCGTCGGATTCACTGTAATCTCATGAACACACTCAAGTACGTTGTAGTCATCGCGCACCGAAAACTCTCGCCGTGGCAGAGGCCGCCAGGACGACTCGCTCGTCCAAACCGACATTCCGCCCTGGTGGGACCATTTCCCGATCACTTCATAGCGCGGTGAATCATCCACCTGGTAAACGGCCTGACTCCAGGCACCCTTGACCGACTTAGGAGACCGCTTCTTCCGCGCCCAAGTGTTTTCACCTCGATAGGTGTGTAAGTCGGTATCCTCGAAGGTCCAATCCTGCCGCCAATGCTTCATCACCATCGGTCCGGATTCCTTCCCGTCCTTGTCTTTGAAATACATCACCAGAGTGTGCTGCAGGCTGATGAATTTATCCTCCTCCTTGATCACCTGCACATGTTCCGTTCCCCATGAGAAATAGGGTTTGGGCGGTTGGTATCCTTCCTCGAACCCCATCGTCTCAATAAAATCAAAACTAACCCGGTGACTCCCCGTCATCGCCAGAATGGCCTGCCGGTCTTTTTCCAAATCCCCCAGATCAGCCGACTGCAGTTTCTTCCAGTGAGCCGAAGCATTTTCATCGAGCGTCACCTTCGTTCCCCTTGAGCTTCCGCCCCGGGGTTGCATCTTCTCCACCTCGGTGAATGGCCACGCAAAAACATGACCCTGCACTACTTTCGTTTCTTCTCCCTGGGCAAAGAGAACTAATCCGGCAAAAACGGCTAATCTACGCTTCATGTTCGTATCATTTCGCATTTTTCACAGAATGCAAACGAGGAGATTACTTCATTACCTCATCGAGCCATGCCAGTATCTTTTTCTGACATGCTCCATCGTTCATCGCCAGGGCATTGTTGCATCCTACTTTTTCGACTTCCAAAGAGAACTTTGGCCTCATGGCTCTCTTAAATAAGATCTCTCCCTGTCCAATCGGCACCACTTTGTCGTTCTGGCCATGCACAATCAGCAGAGGCAAATGCCAAATCCTCAAACTTGAACCCATGTTTATCTGAAGCATACGGCCCTGTTTTTGTCGGGTTATGGAAAAATCGATCTCCGGCATTCTTGCGCAAAACACGTTCCGTCAGTATGAACATCCCGTTTTTGGGAGCTGCCCTTTCCTTCGCGCAAATTGCAGAGGAGAACATGAAGATGCGAAATAAAGGCATCATTTTAGGGGAAGATAAACCGAACTCCCCAGGAAATCCATAACGGGATTGTGAAAAGTCCCAGAATTGAAGTCGCCAGAACCACCTGCACCGCCACGCCTGGGCTTCCTCCATAGTGCCGCGCCACAAAGACCGGAGACACTGCCGCCGGCATCGTCGCCTGTACCAGAAGGACAAGCTTCAGTTCGTGAAGCAGCGGAAGAAACTTCGCCGCACACATTATCACTAATGGCATCACCACCAAACGTACCACAAGTCCCCCGATGCCGATTTTAGCCGAAAGACGCTCCTTCCCGATAAAATCATACATCGTCGCACCGATCAGCATCAGTCCCATCGGGAAGGCACAGGCCCCCTGCCAGCCCATCGCCTGACGGATCACCAACCCGACAATGGGGCCATTCTCCAGATCAAAAAAACGCCACCCTTCCGTCGACGACAAGCCAACCCCCAAAAGCACCGCCACGATTGGGCCGTTGATTAGCAACTTGGGATTCCCAAACACCGACCCGGTCAGAACCATCACTCCCACCATCCAGATCGCGATCTCCACTCCAAGACTATGGACGAACAACACCCCAAGCACCCGTTCATCACCTCCGAGGACCGGAGCCAGGGCCAAGAGGATCGGAATCGCAGTATAACCGTAATTCTGCACCCCCGCCGAAACACAAAACGTCCGCCGCCCCGTCCCCGGCTTCAGACCAAGAATCATCCCCGTCAAATAAGACAACAACATCCCGACCAACACCAGGCCACACCCGAGCCCAACACCCCAAGCCAGGACTGAACTCTGACGCACCAAGTCATTTCCCAGGGTCTTATCCAAAATGAGACAAGGATAGAGGCAGTGAATCACCATCTTCAACAAGCCCCTTTCCATATCCTCCGTCAAGACTTTGAACCCCCGCAAAGCCATCCCCACCCCTATCAAAAGATAGATGGGCAACACCGCCTTAAGAACCACCGCGAATTCCACAGCCCTTCTCTGACCGCATTCCGAATAAACTGCAAGCCTCAGACTTGCGCACGTCCAATTAACATTCCTACTCCAAAACCAGTTATCAGCTCTCAACGAGTTCTCAAATACTGTGCCGACAAGCACGATATGGTCACCACCATATTTCTAAAAAGGATTCTGGTGAAAACACATGGATTGCCTGGTTTCCCGAGCGGCGAAAGAAAAAATAGGCCAGCAAATTTCTTACTCTCAAAAAACCAAATGGCCGCTGAACTCGATGAGTCTCAGCGGCCATTTGGCAACCCGTAGGGGGATCGAACCCCTATTGCCAGAATGAAAATCTGGAGTCCTAACCATTAGACGAACGGGTCATTGTCGTTTCGGACGCGCGGGGAGTATAACTGCATCGCACTTGAGGCAAGAAGGTTTTTTCCTTTTTTTTAGACCTCGCCGAGCTCTCTCACCCCTTCTAAACCTTCGACATGCCACAAATCCCACGGTTTAAAGAAATCGACTACCAGCAAACCCCTCTCGGTGACCTTATTCTCAGAAAACGCACCGTGCTCTCACTGGAGAACAAGGAAATCTACGAGATCATCCTCGGTAACTCCTTCCTGATGTCTTCTCTCTTTACCGTGGTCGAGCAAGAACTTTCCTATCTGGGGGTCGCCGCCGTGGAAAAAGCCTTCCCGGGCGAGAAACTCGACATGGTGGTAGGCGGTCTCGGCCTGGGCTACACGGCCCGGGCGGCCCTGGAGCACGATTCCGTGCGCTCCCTTCGCATCGTTGATTACCTTAAACCGGTTATCGAATGGCACGAAAAGGAGCTCGTCCCCCTGGGCAAAGGCCTCAACGACGACCCGCGCTGCAGTTACGTCCTCGGTGACTTTTTTCAACTTTCGCTCAACGAAGGCTACACGCCCGAAATCGAGCAGTTCCACGCCGTCCTTCTCGATATCGACCATTCCCCCGCCCACCTTCTCACACAGGATAACGCCGAATTCTACTCCACCGAAGGGCTTCGTAAATTCACCGGAAAAATCAAACCCGGCGGCGTCTTCGGCCTCTGGTCCGACGACCCACCCGAGGAATCCTTTATGGCTTCACTCAATGAAGTTTTCGAAAGCTGCAGCTCTCACATCGTCCCCTTTCACAATCCCATTCAGGAGGAAGACTTTGAGAGCACGGTTTACGTAGCCGTAAAAGCCCGATAGCCTCCGGCATGGCAAAAATCGGCGACCTCGTCACGCTCCCCATTCTCACGAAAGCTCCCATCGGGGCCTTTCTTGATGGCGGCGAGCTTGGGGAAATCCTCCTCCCGCGCAACGAACGCCTCACCGACTCCAGCGACAAGGCCACCGTCTTCATTCACAACGATTCCGAAGACCGCCCCATCGCCACAGAGAAAACACCCAAAGTTCTTCCCGGACAATTTGGATCACTCACCGTTCTTGCCAGTGGTCGGCTCGGCGCCTTTCTCGACTGGGGACTCTCCAAAGACCTCCTCCTTCCCTTCAGCGAACAACGCAGCCTTCCCAAAGTCGGCCAACCCGCCGTGGTCCACGTCCATCTCGACACCAAAACCGACCGCCTCGTCGCCTCACAACGCATCTCAAAATACTTCCCCACCGACTACCCGCCCTACTCCGCGGGAGATGAAGTAGACGTTCTCCTCTTTGGAAAAACCGAAATGGGCTACAAGGCTATCGTGGATGGGAAATACTCCGGTCTCCTTTTCACCAATCAGGTTTTCCAAGAGCTCTTTTACGCTGATAAAGTAAAAGCCTACGTCTCCGGAGTCCGCCGCGATGGAAAGATCGACCTCTCGCTCTACGCACCCGGCCTCGGAAAAATCGACGACCTTGAATCCCACCTCGAAAGAGAACTCACAAGCCGCGGAGGCTTCTGGGCTCTCAGCGACCGCAGCCCCGCCAATCAGATCAACCGCGAACTCGGCGTCAGCAAAAAGATGTTCAAGAAGGCCCTCGGCTCCCTCTACAAACAAAGAAAAATCACATTCGAAGACGACGGCATTCGCTGGGTGAACTCGAAATAAAAATGCGCTAAACTCCTCCCACCAACACGATGAGCAAACTTGCCGCCCTCCCATCTGTCGAAAAACTCGCCACTGCCCTCGCCCCTGAGGTCACGCTTCCCCGCCCCCTAATTAATCTCTTCGTGCGTCGAGAAATCGACCGCTACCGCCAGCTCCTTCTCGCCGGCGAAGAACACAGCCGCGAAGACATCGAAGCCTCCACCAAGAAAGGCCTCCGCGAATTCGCCAGCTCCCGCCTCCAACCCGTCATCAACGCCACCGGCGTCCTCATTCACACCAACCTCGGACGCTCTCCCCTCGGACCCCGCGCCGCGACTGCCCTCCAGCAAATCGCGACCGGATATTCCAACCTCGAATTCGACCTCCCATCCGGCGCGCGAGGAAAACGTGCCGGTTATCTCGAAACAGCCCTCGCCTGCCTCCTCGAAACCGAAGCCGCCACCGCCGTCAATAACTGCGCCGCCGCTCTCGTTCTTACGCTTCGAACCTTAGTCGAGGAAGGCAAAAACGAAGTCATCGTCTCTCGCTCCGAACTCGTTGAAATCGGCGGAGGCTTCCGCATTCCCGAAATCCTCGAAACCTCCGGAGCCAAACTTGTGGAAGTCGGAGCGACCAACAAAACACACCTGCACGATTACGAGAAAGCAATCACTCCGCAAACCGCTCTAATCTTAAAAGTCCATCGTTCCAATTTTTACATCGATGGATTCATCGGCGAACCCGAAATCTCCGAGATCGCCAAACTCGCCCACGACAACGATCTCCCACTCGTCGAAGACCTCGGTTCCGGCGCTATGATGGACACCGACAAACTCGCCCCCATCGAACACGAGCCAACTCCGCAGGAATGCCTGAAGCGCGGAATTGACCTTGTCATCTTCTCCGGCGACAAACTCCTCGGAGGTCCGCAATCCGGCATCATCGGAGGCCGCGCCGATAAGGTCGCCAAGATTAAGAAGGAACCCTTCTTCCGCGCGGTGCGATGCGACAAGCTCATCCTTACCACGCTTCAGGAATCGATTGATCAATACCTCGAAACCAAAGCCGACCCCACTCAAAGCGACGTTCCCGTCCTTAGCTTCCTGCGGGCCGAAATCGAAGCCCTCAAAATACGGGCAGAAAAGATCATTGCGAATCTACCCGGTAAACACGCCGAGATTTCTATCGAAGACACCACCGCCCGTCCCGGTGGAGGCACGATGCCACGTAGTCAATTCCCGTCCATCGCGATCAAGATCGTCCCGAAGAACCAATCCGTCCCCAAACTCGCCCAGAAGCTCCGAAATGGTGACGCCGCAGTCGTCGGCTACACCACCGACGATGCCCTCTTCCTCGACCTCCGCACCATTTTTCCTGAAACCGATGAACTAGTGACCCAGGCCCTCTCCGCAACTCTCATCAACTAAGATTTGCGGTTATAAAATGTCTTCTCTTCACTCTTCCTCTTCTCGCTGTAGTTGCCATCACCCGTGTCGCGGCTGATTCTTGTTACAATCCAAAGCGCGACACCCTCGGAGTATAGAAAGTGCTTGCCCCAAATCCTCCTTTTCATGGGCGACAACATCTACGGCGACACCGAAGACATGGATCATCTCTAAAAGAAATTATGATTCTAAGACCACGGGCCCCAAAGGACGACGCCTACAGGTCATCCTCCTCGATACCCGCTACCATCGAACCAAGCCCGGGGTCAAAAGCGTCAAGACCGGCCAAGCTCTCCACACCACAGTAGCTGACTTCTCAAAGTAAGTTCATTTGATCATCCTCTGAGGCAAAGCGCACTCCCACGCCCAGAAGTCTCACCGGCTTGCCCTCCCCTCGACTCCACGCCAAGCGAAGGAGATCTTCATAAACCGATTCCTCCATCTCACTCCCCGCCGTTTCGGCAGTTGTTTGCGTGAAGTCATCAAACTTCAACTTCACGACACGGGACTTCACGTCCTGATCCGACTTCCGCAGGACCGATTCCTCAACCTCGACGCGAAGCTTTCTTAAGACATTCATGAGCCAATCGAGGTCATTGATGTTTTCCGAAAAAGTCCGCTCTTTGGAAAGAGACTTCCGCGTGCGATCAACCGAGACTTCTCGATCATCCCTGCCGCGACTGCGTTCAAAAAGCTCGAGGCCCCAACGCCCCAACTTTTCGGCTAATTCGATCTTGGAAAATCGTTGTAGATCTCCGCAGGTCGACACGGACAACTTCGCCAATGTCTCCTGCCCTTTCTTCCCAACACCATTAAGCTTGGCAACCGGAAGCCCGCGCATGAAGCCATCCACTTCCTCCGGCTTCACCTCAAGCTGCCCATTGGGCTTGTTCCAATCGCTGGCAATTTTTGCGATGAGCTTGTTCGGTGCAATCCCGGCAGACGCCGTCAACTTGGTCTCTTCATAAATCCGCTCCCGAATCTCCCGCGCCAAAGCCGCCCCGGATTCCTTGCGATGACTCATATCCAAATACGCCTCATCCAAAGAGAGCGGTTCAACGAGATCCGTGTATCTCGCAAAAATTGCCCTCACCTGACTCGATGCCTCGCGATAGACATCAAATCGAACCGGAGTCAGAATAATTTCCGGGCACAACTGCCGCGCCCTGAAAACCGGCATCGCGGAATGACACCCAAACTTCCGAGCTTCGTAATTCGCCGTTGTCAGCACTCCCCGGCCTGAACTTCCACCCACTCCCACCGGCTTCCCCTCCAGCGAGGGATCATCGCGCACCTCAATCGCTGCATAAAAGCAGTCCATATCGATGTGAACGATTTTGCGGGTCATAACTTGGCAGCGCTCAAAGTAGCCAGAATGAGTATTCCAAGCGCCATGCCGCCACTTTAGTCGAGGCGAGGCGCTTGAAAAGCGCCGCCACAGTTAAACATCAAAGAAGTCGTCACCAAAGGCGCCGGACTTCTGCAGGTAGTAGTCGTAGCCGCCGGAGTATTTCTTCACCTCTCCGTCAGCGACGTGCCAGGTGTGCTCGGCGAGAGAGCGGATGAAGTGCACGTCGTGAGAGATGAAAACAAGCGTTCCTTCATATTGCTTCAACGCAGAGACCAAGGCCTCAATCGAGGTCATATCAAGGTGAGTCGTCGGCTCATCCATCAGAAGGAGGTTCGGAGGATTCACGAGGAATTTCACCAGCGAAAGCCTGCTCTTCTCTCCACCGGAAAGAATTCCGACTCGCTTTTGCACATCGTCCTTCTTGAAGAGGAATGATCCCAAAATGGATCTGGCTTCGTTCTCACGCATCCCGCCACCAGCATCAACAACTTCTTCAAGAACGCTGTTATTCTCATTGAGAGTCGCGGCACGGTGCTGGGAGAAGTAGCCAATCTTGGTCGTTGTCCCGACATTGCGCTTTCCGGCATCACCCTTTTCAATGCCCGCGAGCATTTTCATAAGAGTCGATTTACCGGATCCGTTTGGCCCGACGAGAACGATACGATCTCCCCGCTCGATAAAGACATCCAGATTGGCGTAGAGCACATTGTCATCGTAGGCCTTACTGACATTCTCAAGGGAGATGACACGCTGCGTAGAACGAGGCGGCTGGGGAAAGTGGAAATGGAAAAGCTTGCGAGGTTTGCGTGGCTTGGGGAGACGCTCCATCTTCTCCAGCATTTTCACACGACTCTGCACTTGTGACGCTTTGGACCCAACCGAACGAAATTTATCAATAAATTCCTGAATTCGGGAAATTTCCTTCTTCTGATTCAAGAAGGCTTTTAACTGCTGATCGTAGCGCTCCTCTTTGAGTTGCAGATACTTGGTATAATTCCCGGCAAAGGGAACGAGTCTCATCTCATCGATCTCGTAGACCTTCTCGATGACGCCATCCATGAAGGACCGGTCGTGGGAAATGATGAGAAGCGCTCCCGGATACTGTTGCAGGTATTTTTGAAACCACATCAATGAGTGGAGGTCCAAGTGGTTGGTTGGCTCATCAAGCATGAGGAGATCAGGCTCTTCGACCAAAAGTCGTGCAAGATGGGCGCGCATGACCCACCCACCGGAAAACATACTCGCAGGTCGGGCGAAATCTTCCTGCGAATACCCCAGTCCAGCCAGGATCTTTTTGGCTTTGGGCTCAAGTTGGTATCCGTTGAGTTCTTCATAGCGGTCCTGGGCCTCGCCATACTCCTCGCTATCATCTGTGGCGGTCCGCATTGTCGCCATGACTGTCTGCAGCTCCTCGCTAATTCCCATGGAAATTTCAAGAATGGTCGCTTCGCCGGGATCTCCAGCTTCCTGAGCGAGGTAGCCGACCATGCCGTAGTCATCGAGATCAAAGGTTCCTGAATCCCGATCTTCCTCACCAAGGATAATTTTAAAGAGGGTTGTCTTCCCCGCGCCATTCGGTCCAACCAATGCCACACGCTCACCCCAGTTGATGGTCATATCTGCCTCTTCAAAGAGAACTCGCCCCCCCAGGGCCTTGGTCATTTTCTTGATCGTCAACATGGCGGCGCAGATGTCAGGGGAGATGGCCTGAGAGTCAAGTTTTTTGGGGCTTGGAACAGCCAAGAGCCCAAAGGCATATCACAGGAGAGGAGTTTCCTCTCAGGCAAAGACAGTTTTCAGGGATACCTTTTTGGGGCCCGGCTTTTTCTTACCAAGCAAGTGCACTAATGAGGTTTTAAAGATTTCTTGGGACACAATGAGGCATTCTTTTCTCAGGGAGAGATATCTCAAAAGTGAAATTATTTGGGGGAAATTTAAGAAAGTTTTTGGGAGGCGTCGAATGGCTTATTTTTCGGCAACGAGAGGAACGAGGACTTGTGCCTGAAAAGGTATCGGCTAGCGCTTGCACAGGATTGGTTGCCCTCTAAGATTCTCAAATGTCTTACCAACATTCGGTCTGTCGCTGGTGCTTTGAGTCCACCCCCCTCTCCACACTCGCGGAATGGTGCAGGGATCTGGGAATTCAGGGGATTGACCTCCTCCATCCGCACGAAGTGGCCGAAATTACGTCCTTTGGCCTGAGCTGCCCCATAACTGCGGCTCCCGAGCATCAAAGCGGGCTGGGCTGCATCGAGAGAGCCTTCAACAAACTAGAGCACCACGCGACCCTACTGGAGATTTACCAAAAACTGATTCCCGAGGCTGCCAAGGCGGGAATTCCCAATGTCATCACCTTTTCCGGAAACCGGGAGGGCCTGAGCGACACCGAGGGGATCGAAAATTGCGCGCGGGGTCTGGACCCCCTGCTCAATCTAGCCGACAAACACGACGTCACCCTGATCATGGAGTTGTTAAACTCCAAGGTGGATCATCCGGACTACCAATGTGACCACACGGACTGGGGAATCGCCCTCTGTGAAAAGCTCGATTCCCCGCGCTTTAAGCTTCTTTACGACATTTACCACATGCAGGTCATGGAGGGCGATGTAATAGCGACGATCAAAAAGGCTTCTGCTTACATTGGCCACTACCACACCGCCGGCGTGCCGGGACGTCATGAAATCAATGAAAGCCAGGAACTCTATTACCCCGTCATCATGCAAGCCATCGAAACAACAGGCTACGATGGCTTCGTGGCGCAGGAATTCATTCCCACTTGGGACGATCAACGGGCTGCTCTAGCTGATGCCATCGCCCGCTGTTCGGGTTAATCCTGATCCTTTCCCTTCTCCTTTTTTAGGAATTCTTTTTCCAGAATCCTCCCCTGTTCTTCGAGAAAGATTCGGACGGCATTGAAACTGGCGCGGGCGTAGTCCCTGAGGCCGGAATCATCGAGAAGAGCGAGTCCTTCCTCTGTCACTTCCGATTCATAAATCTTCCACGCTTTCTTACGAAGGTGATCCTCATCGACCGGCGGACGGGTCTTCACCCCGCGTTCGCGATTGTTCCCGCGATTACGTCCACGACGTTCGCGCTGTTCACCATGATCCTCGTCTTTCGGTTTTTCCTGCTTTTTGGAATTAGAAGCATCATCCGGCACAAGCTTTTCGACAGATTCGGATTGTTCCTCGCCCGCAGCTTCATCGGATTTCGCAGCTTCGCTTCGAGCATCACGAACACCACCACGGGGTTCACGGGACTTTTTGCGAGGGGCTTTTTTAGAGGCTTTCTTTTCCAGCTCGGTATTGGCAGCCAGGTCATCTGAAGGAAGCTTTACAGACGGAGATTCTTCAGTTGATTTTGAAGCCGTCCTTTTAGATGCTGATTTTTTCCGAGTGCCCTTGCGCGCGGTCTTTTTGGAGGAAGGTGTCTCGTCGGACATGATTTTACAAAAGGCGGAAGAGTCGACTCCCCCTCCATTAGGTAGAAGTTAGTTCCAATGAACTCAGAGATCAATTATTTCCAAATATCGTCCCGTGTTTGGTCGTTGTTCGCCTTACTGTCAATGTTCTCGCCAGATGGTTCGTTGTCAGGGCCGATCGACCAAATATCGAAAGCTCCATCGTTTTTCACAAGATCGTTTGGATTTCCATCGATATCGAGAGCAGAGCGATAGCGATACGACTGACCGTATCCATCAAGAATTGTCCTCTGACCACGGGTAATTCCAACGATCGCCGAATCTTTTCTCAATAGATCAGGCCAATATATTTCCTCGGTTGGGTCCTCGCCCTGGCCGGAAAGATCTCCCGACAGCGCCTTATAGAGTTCAATGGTGATCAGGGTTTCACCGACAGGATAAGCTCCATTATCGGTTTTGTAGCTTTCCACATGTTGGGAAATATTTTGAAGATTAACCTGCGTCAGCTTTTTGGCCTGGCTATCTTTGACCTTGGAGAGGGCCCCAATCACAATCCCTCCCAGAATTACAATGATGGCGACCACCACGAGAAGTTCGATTAAAGAGAACCCTCGACGGGACAGGCTTGGGTTCGGTGAAAATCTTTTCATCGGATAATATCAATTCGATTTAATCAGTATGCAATCGGCAATTTTCTAGCCGCCCTGCATCTGCTGAATGACCTTAATAAGTGGCAGGAAGAGCGCAAAGACGATAGCGCCAACCACGAGCGCGAGAATTACGATCATGATGGGTTCTAGAATCGAGGTCAACGCAGTCACCGCACCATCCACTTCATCATCGTAGACGTCGGCGATCTTCAGTAGCATTTCCGGCAGTTGACCGGTTTCCTCCCCCACATCGACCATAGAGGTCACGAGGTTGGGGAAAATTCCCGAGGAGGTCATCGGCGCGACAATGGATTCACCTTCTTTCACCGCGTTATGGACTTCGTCAATAGCATTGGAAACGATCACGTTCCCTGCAGTATCGCGGGTAATATTGAGCGCCTGAAGAATGGGCACACCGGAAGTCACGAGAGTTCCGAGCGTCCGGGTAAAGCGGGCAATCGCGCTCTTTCTCTGGATATCACCAAAGATGGGCACCTGGAGTTTAATGGAATCAACAATGACACGACCCCTCTTGGTGCGGGTCCAAGCTGCGAAGCCGAGCCAGGCCAGAACACAACCAATAAGAATCCAAACCGAGTTTGGCAGCACGAACGGTCGAGCCAGCATCCAATCAGAGAAACCAAACACCACGCGCGAAATCAGGGGAAGTTGACCCCCTTCCATGTCCTGGAACATCGCACGGAACTTGGGCACAATGAAGAGCATGAGAAAACTCATGATGGCCACCGCAATGAACATCACAATTAAGGGGTAAACCATCGCAGACACGATCTTTCCTTTCAACTTATGGGCCTTCTCCTGATATTCCGCGAGGCGGGTCAGAACAACTTCGAGAACACCACCAAGCTCACCGGCTTTCACCATGTTGACAAAGAGCTTGTTGAAAATCCTCGGGTGTTGACCAAGACTCTCCGAGAAAGTCGAACCTCCCTGCACGGAATCAGCGAGATTGTTGATGGTCGCTTTCAAGTTTGGATTGGGCTCCTGTTTGGACAAGACATTGAGCCCGCGAAGAAGTGGAAGTCCGGAGTCGATGAGAGTCGCCAGCTGCCGAGTGAAAATCATCAAAATCTTGGGCTTTATCTTGCCACCAAGCCTACTTTTTCCGCCTTTGCCCTTCTTAGCCTTCTTCTTGCCGGTAGACCCGGCGAGTTTGCCTTTGCCCTCCTCGACCACTTGAGTTGGATAAAGGCCTTGGCCACGGAGTAGCTGGGCCGCTTCAGCGTCGGAATTGGCCTGCACGACGCCAGTTGTCTGTTCGCCTTTGGCGTTGAGTGCGATATATTGGAAATTTGCCATCAGAATGATCGTGTGTTGTGTAGTTCTAAAGAAGATGTGAAAGGGTGTGGAAGCTTGAAATTCCGAAATCGTATCGGAATTCCAGGTTTTCGCCCTTATTAGGTGTATTTAAGGACCTCCTCAATGGTGGTCCGACCCTCGTAAATACTACGAAGTCCGTCCTCACGAAGTGTGACCATACCGAGTTCGATCGCCTTCTGCTTGATGACGACGCTCGGAGCGCGCTCAATGATTAATTCACGAATTGGATCGGTGATATTGAGCAACTCGTAGAGACCTGCGCGGCCCTTGTATCCGGTTTCACCACAGGTTTTGCAGCCTCTTCCGGTAAAGAAGCTCTTGTCACCCAGTTCGTGAGGAGAAACTCCCAACTGACTGAGAATGGCCTCGCTGGGCTCGTAGGGAGAATTGCAATCAGAACAAATTGTTCGAAGAAGTCGCTGGGCAAGAATTCCCTCAAGCGATGCGGCCACAAGGAAAGGCTCGGTTCCCATATCGACCAATCGTGTAATGGCTCCAGCGGCGTCGTTGGTATGTAAGGTGGAAAGCACCAAGTGACCGGTCAGGGAAGCCTGGATGGCGATCTGTGCGGTTTCAAGGTCCCGCATCTCCCCCACAAGAATCTTGTCGGGGTCCTGACGAAGGAAAGCCCGGAGGATTTTGCCGAAACCCATGCCAATGGCTTCGTTTACGGGCACCTGAATAATCCCGTCGACATCATATTCCACAGGGTCTTCCGCGGTAAGTAGCTTGGAATCAATGGTATTAATCTCACGAAGAGCCGCGTACAAGGTCGTGGTTTTTCCCGCTCCTGTCGGCCCGGTCACGATGAAAATTCCATTGGGCATGCGAATGGTATCGTGAATGTATTCATGAATCGATTTTGGCAATCCAAGATTATCGAGATTAAGGTTCACCGAGTTTCGATCGAGCACACGAAGCACCACACTCTCACCATACTGGGTGGGGAGTGAGGAGACACGCATATCGACCGACTGATCGCCGACCTGCTTCACAATACGACCATCTTGGGGAATCCGTCGCTCCGCGATGTTCATATTCGACATCACCTTCACGCGGGAAATAATCGGCAAGGCCAGATGTACTGGTGGTGGTGCCATCTCATAGAGTGATCCGTCGACGCGGTAGCGGATTTTAAAATCCTCCTCAAATGGCTCGAAGTGAATATCGGAGGCCTTTTCTTTAATCGCCTGATAGAGAACCAGATCCACATAGCGCATGATGGGAGCGGAGTTCGCTTCATCTTCCAACTCGCTCTCGCCTCCTTTGAAATTCAAACCGCCGTCGAGCTGGCTCAAAATGTCATCCATGGCCTTTTCCTGGCCGCCGTAAAATTCGTTGATTTTTTCCTCAACGAGATGATCTGCGGCTACCAAGAGGCGCACTTCCTGACCGATCGAGAAGCGAATGTCTTCCACGATCTGTGGGTTTAACGGGTCTGTCAGCACGATTGCCAGTCCGGCATCGTCATATCCTACTGGGAAAGCTCCATGCAGCCGGGCGGTTGCAGCCGGAACGAGATTAAGCAAGGCTTCCGGAGCTTCGAATCCATCAAGATCGATGAAGTCGGTTCCCAATTCCTGAGCAATGATCGGCCAAATGTCGTTCTTATTCGAGATGACCTGGTAATCAGCGAGGATCTCTGTGACCTCCTTACCGCTGTTTTCGACTTCAGAGAGAATGTCCTGTGCCAGAGCGCCATCGACCATGCCGCGGCTGAGGAGAAGATCTAGGACTTGTTGGTTATCCATTTAATGAGAAAAGTAAAATTTGTGTGATAAAGAATTATTCCGAGTCGGACATGGTAACTCCAATGACTTCCTCCGCCGAGGTCATCCCGGCAAGGACTTTACGAATGCCGTCCTCTCGCAAGGTCCGCATTCCCAATTCCCGGGCCCGGCTGCGAAGCTGGGGCGTGCTGAGGTTCTGGTTAATCAGATGGCGTACTTCGTCGTCTACAAGGAAGATTTCGAAAATACCAATTCGTCCCCGATATCCCGAACCGCGACAGTTCTCACAACCGACAGGTCCCATGATATTCCCCTCGGAAATCGCCGATTGGTCGATGTTGAGTGAGCGCATTTCCTTCTCGGTAAGCACCGCCGGAGCCTTGCACTTATCGCAAAGCTTCCGAACCAACCGCTGGGCCACCACAGCGCGAACGGCCGAGGCGATCAGGAAATTTTTAATCCCAATATCCGACAATCGAGCAACGGTACTGGGCGCATCGTTAGTATGAAGGGTCGAGAACACTAAGTGACCGGTGAGCGAGGCGTTAATCGCGATATTCGCGGTCTCCTTGTCTCGAATCTCCCCCACCATGATGATGTTGGGCGCTTGGCGTAGCATCGAACGCAGTGCAGCCGCAAAGGTCATGCCAATGTCTGTCTTCACCATAACCTGGTTAATTCCGGCCATTTCATATTCCACCGGATCCTCAACCGTGATAATTTTCCTATCCGGTTTATTGATCTCGTTCAGACAGGCATAGAGCGTGGTCGTTTTTCCCGACCCCGTTGGCCCGGTTACGAGAATGATCCCGTCGGGCAACCCAAGCAGCTCGCGGAAAGTCTCTTGGTCATCCGAAAGGAACCCAAGCTGGGGAAGACCCAAACTGAGAGCTGATTTATCGAGAATACGCATCACGATACTCTCACCATGGTTACTGGGAACCGAGGAAACACGAAGATCGACTTCCTTACCGCCCATCTTGACCTGAATACGGCCATCCTGAGGAATGCGCTTCTCCGCAATACTCATCGTCGAACTCATCACCTTGAGACGGGCGATCACTGCGGGAAGGAGCTTTTTCGGATGATTGGCAACTTCCACGAGCTTTCCGTCAATTCGGTTTCGAACACGCAGGGAGGTCTCAAGAGGCTCGATATGAATATCACTCGCGCGCATCTTGAAGGCATCCACAAGGATTCCAGAGACCAACTTAATTACCGGGGCGTCATCACCGTCGTCTTCACCTCCGGCACCGACGACAGTGAGGCCCGCCGCTTCGGACTGCCCCACTTCCTCGCCAAAGACCTGCTGCCACGCGCTATGAATTGCGGTTGGGGTCGCGGCATAAAAATTCACTTCACGGCCGACCACCAAAGGCAGAGCATCCGTCACTTCGAAGTTCAAGGGGTCAACAATCGCGACACTTAAATACGAGCCATCGTCAGCAAAAGGAACAGCGTTGAATCGACGGCAATCTTCGAGAGACATCACATTGGAAAAAACCGGATCCACGAAGGCATTGAGAAGATCCACGACCTGGGTCCCGGCCCCGGCTGCGGTAACCTCGGCGATATTGCCTTCCGAAACGTCGCCCTGATCCAGAAAATGCTGGACTAAATGTTCATCCCCCAACTTGCTGCGGACATCTACGGCGTGTTCGGCCGTCATGTGACCCGCTTCAACCAATAGCTCTATCAAATAATCTTCGTTCGAATACACGGTGTCGTTTTCGGTGTGCGTTAAGCTGGGACAGCAAAGCCAATTTCCAGCATGCACGAGAGCTTGCGGAATCCGCTCTCAGGTGTCAATGCACCGCATCCGATAAGGCGAAAAAACACGGAGATCACCGTATCTAAAGGCCCGGAAAGACCTCCAATAAGAGTTCCTCCTGTCGAAGTGACATGATTTTTGCGTCTGCCGGATCACGGTCATCGAAACCCGCGAGATGTAACATTCCATGGATTCCATAAAGAGCGATCTCTCGATCTGCCGAAGTTCCAAATTCGACCGCTTGCTTTTGAGCTTCCTCTACCCCGATCAAGAGCTCTCCGTGCTCGAAGGTTATCACGTCCGTTGGAGTGGCATCCTGTAAAAACTCACCATGAATCCGGGCCATTTCCCCGTCATCCAAAAGTGAGATTTCCAATTCCTTCAAATTTGCAATTTCTCCGACTCCAATCCCTTGAAGAATAGCTGCCACTCGATTCCAACCAGATTCAAGCACTCCTTTAAATTCAGATGAAATCTCACGAGACCGACAGACTGGAAAAACCTCCACCATCTTACCGATCGGACTTCAACTTTTGACTGCGGAGTTTCTCGCCAGCATCAACTGACATCACCCTGCCCCCTTTTGTTCCCAGGCCGGACGGCGGGTCCTCGACCTTATCTTTGGGATACTCAAGACGGCTATGCAACATGCTTCGCAGGGTCTTGGAGA
>Ga0160423_10001049_pt1 | contig 22972 bp, 14 predicted proteins | sample CRUFie14St8metaG_FD_108191 | JGI IMG/M metagenome (GOLD analysis project Ga0160423, IMG submission 108191) | Marine microbial communities from the Costa Rica Dome - CRUD Field 142mm St8 metaG | ecosystem: Environmental > Aquatic > Marine > Oceanic > Photic zone | place: Costa Rica: the Eastern...
GCACAAGCCGATCTTCACCCCCCATGTTGACACAGGAGATCACGTGGTAATCATCAACGCAGAGAAGGTTCGCTTGAGTGGCAACAAGGAAACAGAGAAAATTTACACCAGCTACTCTGGATACGTTGGCGGCCAAAAGGTGGAAACACCGCAGAAAGTTCGAGCTCGGAGACCTGAGCTTCTCGTCGAGCGCGCAATCCGAGGCATGGTTCCTCACACTCGTCTTGGAAGAGCGCAGTTGCGTAAATTAAGAGTTTATGCAGGCGCTGAACACGAGCAGGAGGCTCAGAAGCCTGAGCCCTACACAATCTAATTACCCACCGGAAGCGAATACCCTTTTCCAAAATGCCTGCTACTGAAAACACTTACACTGCCACCGGTCGGAGAAAGACTGCTGTTGCCCGGATCTGGATGACGGAAGGCACTGGAAGAATAATCATTAACAATCGATCGTTCGAAGAGTATCTCCCAACAATCCCTCTTCAGAACGAAGTTCTAGCCCCTTTTCAAACTACAAATCTGGTTAACAAGTATGACCTCAAGGTAGTAGTTCGGGGTAGCGGAGTACCAGGACAGGCTGATGCCATCAAACTTGCAGTGGCCAGGGCGCTCACGGAAATGAATTCCGAACTGCGCGGAAGCCTCAAGGCTGCAGGCCACCTCAGGCGTGACCCACGCGCCAAGGAGCGAAAGAAAGCTGGTCAGCCCGGCGCTCGTAAGCGCTTTCAGTTCTCCAAGCGATAGAGCATTCGAAGCCTCAGAGATCCAAGCCGCTCGTCTACAGACCTGCGGCTTTTTTCTTTTTTTGTTTAGCCTCTGATCTCGGTTTCGCCTTGAATCTGGGAGGTGAGATTACTCTCTTGGAATGTTAATGGAATCCGGGCTGCCCTCGGCAAAGGAGCAGCAGAGTCCCTCCTTGAGGTAAACCCGGATGTTTTCTGCCTGCAGGAGACCAAGGCCCGCCCTGAGCAGGTGGAGCTTCCCCTTGAGCTGGGAGGCTACCGGAACTACTGGAACTCCGCCGAAAAGAAAGGGTATTCAGGCACTGCGATCTTCTCGAAAGAAGAGCCCTTGGATGTCTTAATGGGTATGGGTATCGATGAGCATGACAATGAGGGCCGTGTGATCTCTGCTGAGTATCCCGACTTCATGCTCGTCAATGTTTACACCCCTAATTCACAAAACGGACTACGCCGGCTTCCCTATCGAATGGAGTGGGACAAAGCTTTTCGTAACTATTTGAGGCATCTGGAAGACACCCGGGACAAGCCGGTTATTTTCTGCGGGGACCTTAATGTGGCCCACCATGAAATTGATATTGCCCGCCCAGACCAGAATCGCAGGTCAGCAGGATTTTCAGATGAGGAACGCGAAAGCTTCAGTGAGACTCTGGGATCAGGCTTTACCGATTCCTTTCGCCACCTGCACCCCGATACTGCAGAGGCCTATTCCTGGTGGTCTTACCGAGCGCAGGCACGGCAGAGGAATATCGGTTGGCGTATCGACTATGTCGGCATCTCGGACGCCCTCATCCCTCGGCTTGAATCAGCCTCTATCTATCCTGAGATCCACGGCTCCGACCATTGCCCGGTCGGCATTGTTTTCAAGTGAATCAAGGGAAAATGCGCACGATCCTCGAGCCACTCTTGCCCCCAGACCCAATCACAAGGGCAGGTCATAGCTCCGACCCGAGACCCCATCTCTCCAGTTTACGAAAGCAGAATTCACCGTCGCGTATCCGCCCGGCGTGGGATAGTTGCCGGTGAAATACCAGTCACCACATGACTCCTGCAAGGAGTTGTGAAGGTTTCCGATAGTCTGGAAGATCACCTCAACCTCACCCTGCCATCCATTTTCTGGATATACCATCCGGCTGATCTCTGCGGAAATCTCTTCAGCCGTAAATGGCTCGTAAATCTTCTTAATGCAGTTCTGCATCTCATCCCAGGGCTTGCAGAGCTCTTCCAGACAGTCCTGGTGCACTTCCTCAATGAGACCCTGACGCCCGTTGCGCTCTAGCAATCGAACAGCCGCTTGAAACGCGATGAACTTCCCCAGTTCTGACATATCAATCCCATAGCAATCCGGGTATCGAATCTGCGGAGCGGTCGAGCATATGACAATTTTCCTTGGATTCGTCCGACCAAGAATCTTGAGAATCGATGTCTTGAGCGTTGTCCCTCGGACAATCGAATCGTCAAGGGCTACGAGGGTATCATCTTCTCCCACAACGCCGTAGGTAATATCGTATACGTGCGATACCAGCTGGGCCCTGCCCTTCTCCTGAGAAATAAAGGTCCGCATCTTGATATCCTTGTGCGCAATCTTTTCCCCCCTCGGCCAGTTGTCCATGATGTGATGGTTAAGCAAATCTTCATCCAGATCTCCGGAGCGGGCGGCTTCCAGAATGTTTGCTCTCACCCGATCCCGGCGATACTGGCGGAGACCGTCCATTAGGCCATACCAGGCCGTTTCTGCAGTATTAGGAATAAAGGTTATGACGGCCGCACCGAAATCGCCATCGATGGATTCCACCACCTGTTCGGTCAAGGCTGCGCCCATCGCCTTGCGCTCCTGATAGATAGCAGGGTCATTCCCTCTCGAAAAATATATGCGCTCGAACGAGCAGTGTCGCTTCTCCGCGGGAGGAGCGAACCGCTCTTCGCTCATTGTCCCGTCTCTCTTGATAGTCGCTACCACCCCCGGCTCGAGCTCCTCCACTTCCTGCTGCGAGGCCTCAAAAACGGTCATCAAGGGAACGCGCTCCGAGGCATAGGCAACCACTTCATCCGTTACCAACCGATGACATGGTCGGATTCCATGCGGATCGCGCATGACGAACACGTCTCCATTTCCAATCACCCCGCAAATTGCATACCCTCCATCCCAGCTCCCGGCAGACTCGGTGACTATTCTACTAACATCCAATTCATCCGAGATCCGTTGTGGTATCTCTTTTCCGGGAACTCCGTCGTCGCGTAAGCGGCGGTAAATATCTGAGTGAGCTTCATCAAGATGAAACCCAACCTCTTCTTGGACAGTCTGGGTGTCCGTTCCGAATACCGGGTGCTGCCCCCGCTCAATTAATTGCTCATTGAGAGCCCTGGCGTTGGTCATGTTAAAGTTCCCCATGACCATCAGGGTTCGCGTGGGCCAGTTGCTCCGACGCAGGTAGGGATGGCAGGAACCAGAATCAAATTCACCAGAAGTTCCGTACCGAAGGTGCCCGATGAGAACTTCTCCGGCAAAATCGAACCTTCGCTTCAAGGCGTCAGGATCATTCAATTCCAGCTCGCCCTTTTGCGCGAGTTGATTGACCTGCTTGAGCTCAAGCTGAAACAGATTCGCAAGTGAATCACGAGAAGAGTCGCGACGACGAAAGATGTAGGGTTGCCCCTTCGGCATATCGAGCTTAGCACAGCCAATCCCCACGCCGTCGTGCCCCCGGTTATGCTGCTTTTCCATGAGCAGGAATAGTTTTCGAAACCCCCAGAGAGCATCCCCGTAACGGTCCTGAAAATAGGCCAGAGGCTTACGTAGGCGTACTACCGCAATCCCGCATTCATGATTCAGGTGATCGCTCATCCAGAAACTATTGCTTGGAACTCACCCGAACTCCGGAGGTCTCATCAACTACCCCAAGAATGGTTCCACCCGGACCAGCCTCAACTGCGGCACCAACCTCAGACTCATCCACTATGACTACCCAGCCAAAACCCATGTTGAACGTATGCCAGCAACTGGTCTCATCGACAAAGGCTAGGAGCTTCTGCACTGCTGCATTTTTCCATTCTGGAACCAAAAGGGAGGAACCGTATCCCTGCCCCGAAAGCAACCTCTCCAGATTCTCCGGAAGTCCTCCGCCCGTGATATGCGCCATCGCTCTGGCTCGAATACCCCTCGCCTTCAAGTCACTCGCCACATCATGGTAGAGCCTTGTGGGAGGAAGAAGAGACTCAACCTCGTCTCGCGAGAATTCCGCACTATTTTCGGCTAGGACTCGCCGAACAAGACTCCAGCCATTTGCGTGGATTCCGTCTGACTCATATCCTACCAGCACATCGCCAGGAGCGATCGTCCCTGCGTCCAGCATTTCGTCTTTTTCCACACAACCAACACAAAATCCAGAAAGCTCAACAACACCCTCGGGAACAAGCCCGGGCATTTCCGCAGTTTCCCCACCGGCGAGAATACATCCACAATCTTCCAGGTAATCCGCCATCCCTGCAACCAGTCTCGTGATGCGGTTCTCATCGAGTTGTGCTATCCCGATATAATCAAGGAACATAAGCGGATCTCCTCCTGTCGTCAGAATATCGTTGACGCTCATGGCAACAAGATCCTTACCTGCGTCCTCGATCCGATCATACTCCAGCTGAACCTCGAGCTTTGTTCCCACTCCATCACACCCGGTAACAATCACTGGGTTCCTATAGTTCTCGAGCTCAAGCGCGGCGGCAAATAGTCCGTATCCTCCCATCAACTGCCGCTGCCTCTGGGTCCGCTGAACGTGGGTGCGAATATCACCGACCAGGGCCGCCGCCTTCACCGTATCAACGCCTGCCTCTGTGTAGGTCAGCTTGTCGGCCATTCGATGGTTTTTTAACAGGCCAACGCTTGACCGCAAGCCCAACATCACCAGCCCCGACACACACCTTTATATCGATGTCGGCCTACGACCTCCCGAATTTACGCTCCAGTTCCGAGAGGGCAAACTCGACTAGAATCGGCCGCCCTCCAGGAGTGATGTAGGGTTGGTCGCATTCGAAAAGCTGTTTCAGCAGAGCTTTCCCCTCATTTTCGCTACAACGGCCTCTTTTTGCCCCCGCCCTTGCCAGTTTCGCAGCAAACTTCTCGGCAGCTAGCTCACGGCTGCTTTTCCCCTCAGCGCTGTGAACAAGTTCATCAACCATATCGAGGAGCAGGTCTCTGGGCTCCACCTCACTTAGGGCCGAGGGAATACCGCGAAGCTGCACCGTCCCAGCGCCAAAGGGTTCCAGCTCCATCCCTGCCAACCTGAAGTTATCCACGTTTCTAAGAACCACATCAAGATCCCGGGATTCCAGATCAATGAGCAACGGCACCAGCAATCCCTGAGATTCAGCTTCTCCCTTATTCATCACCCCCAAAATGGTTTCAAATAAGATCCTCTCACGGGCAGCTTCACCCTCGAGAAGCGCCAATCCGTCGCTTACCTCCAGGATAAAATAGGAACCATGAAGAACTCCCATAACGTGAAACGAAAGGTCTTCGGATCCACCACTAGCTGCTACGAGTTCCGGTTGCACCTCCGTCGTCCAAGTTCTGGGACCTGATGACCCCGAGTCGCTCTCCTTGACGCGGATTGCGCCTCTGTCCGGATGGAGCTGCTCATCATTTTCACCTGCAACGGATTCAGTGTTCACTCTCCGTGGATAGGCGAACTCTGAGATCTCTCCTTCAACAACACTTCCCTTCACGACGGAGCTAACTGCTCCTGAAAGAGGCGCAGCGCCTGGCCCGTAGCTCGCTTTTCTTTTAACGGTATCTCCGATAGCCTCCAGCAAAAGAGCCCGTAGGTCCCCTGGCCGGTGAAACCTCACCTCCCGCTTCGAGGGATGAACATTTACATCGACAAGCAAAGGATCCATCTCCAGCCAAAGCCAGGCTGCTGGATGACGATCCCCCGGAAGTGTTCCTCGGCAGGCTTCTGCCAGTGCCCGCCAGACCACCTGGTCCTCAACCGGTCGCCCATTCAGAAACAAATACTGACCCCTTCTGCTTTTTCGAGCAGCGTCCGGGGAGCCGAGGTATCCACTGACTGCCATACCAGGATATTCAAGGCGGCAGACTTCCCGGAGGTTAGCGAGATCCTGTCGGCTGCCAAGGTCTGCGATACGAACTCTTCTGTCGTCAGTCGCAGGGATGTCAAAGGAGATTTTCCCGTCCTTTCGATATATGAACCGAGTCTCCGGACTTGAGAGCGCATGAAGCCTGACCTGGTAATCAACATGGGCTGCCTCAGTGGACTCACTTCGTAAAAATTTCCGGCGAGCCGGGATGTTATAAAACAGATCTCGGACTTCGACTGTCGTCCCTGGGGGGCACCCTGCTTCACAAACGTCCTTGAGCTGTCCTCCCTCCACCATGATCGCTGTTCCAGAAACAGAATCCTGAGTCCGTGTCATCAAACGAAACCGGGATACACTGGCAATCGAGGGGAGTGCCTCTCCTCGAAATCCAAGCGTTGTTATCGCATTAAGCCCTTCTTTCTCTCGGAGCTTGCTGGTTGCATGTCGCTCCAAACTCAAGACCGCGTCATCCCGCCCCATTCCACATCCGTCATCGGTCACTTTGATGAGAGCAATTCCCCCACGCTTGCTCTCGACACGCAACTCATTCGATCCGGCATCGAGACTATTTTCCACCAGCTCCTTCACCACACTAGCCGGACGCTCCACAACCTCCCCCGCGGCCACTTGGCTGGCAAGGGCATCGGGCATGACTCGGACATCTGGCATGAAGTAAGTATAGAAGCTTTCAGCACGCGCTCCGATCCAAATTACGCGCTCCGTGAGAGCGGGAGATCCCACGGCCCATGTGCAAAATAAATCAGCCTCTCGTTTAAGATCAGACAAAGGTTTTTAAAATTTACTCTTTGTATCCTGAGGTTTAAACCAATGCTGCACATCGGTTCTTGTCAAATATTCCTCCTATCCGTCACGACCACAAAGAAGCGCTGGCACATTTCTCAACCCGCCCCCATCTTTTTCTGCCTGTTTAATGATTACGCTTACAGATATCGCCGTCCAGGAACTGAAGGCCCTTCTGATCGACAAAAAGGCTTCGGGTGAGTCCGGCCTCAGGCTTGGTGTCCAACGAGGTGGATGTGCCGGTCTACAATATACCATGCAGGTATCCAGTAGGGCAGATGAAGACGAGGTGATCGAACAAAGCGGGGTGCGGGTCTTTCTCGCTCGGGATAGCATCGAGCACCTCAGAGGGTGTCTGATCGACTATTCGAGTGACCTTTCCGACGCTGGCTTCAAGATCGTAAACCCAAATGCTGCACGCTCATGTGGTTGCGGCACTTCTTTCGAAGCAAAAGAGGAAGGGGTTGAGCCCGACTACGATTCAAGTCTCGACGGAAGCAACTGCTCCTGAATGCCGCACACGATGACTTTCTGCCTTCCGCTTCAAAGATCCTTCGCGGAGCTGATGGGGGCAGGTTTCTCCGTAGCCTCCCCTCAGTGGCAGCCAGACATCCTGCCTCAGCCCACCATTCATTTACCACACCGACTCGTAGCTCGAACTCGTCACCGCTGATGCCAAGGTCTCAGGAGTTGAGGACATTTATCAAACGCCGTCCACCCTGGTTCTGGTGGATGCTCGCTCAGCTCCTTGCAGGTGCGTTTGCAGTGGCTAGCTGGAGCTTCTGTCTCTTTCTATTCAGTGTCCCCGAGCGTCCATGGAATTATGAAACCCTCCGTAAGCTTGGAAGAATCTCCCCGGTCCAATCCTATGATCCAATCGAGGCCCCGGAGGGCGCTAGTGCGGATCCTCAGTTACTCCTTTCGAAATTTTACTCTCTCTCCAGTGCTCAGTTGGCCGCTCACAACCTTCATTTCAAGCGGAACTACATCACAAACTTTACCAAACCAGAGGTTGTTCACTACGTTGAAGGGACCTACCAGCTTACAGGCACTCGCCAACTCACGGAGGCAGACTTATTTTACCCAGGAATGGCCTGCCGCTTCGAGGCCATCGTTCTGGCCGACGAACTGGCGGAACCAAGTCCCTATCCAGTGATCCTGGAGCTTCTCCTGCCCTTGGATACACCCGTAACTAATTCATTCTACCCCGTCGGACACAAGCTCACTTTGAAATACCTCGAGCACAGGGCTCTCATCCTGCACGCCTCAAGAACTGGCACTGCCAAGGAGCCTGAATTGTGCCTGACCGTAGTGCCCCTAGCCTTTGAGAATTATCAGGATCCCGATGGGAACCCCCTCCCACTCACACCACCTGATCCGCTCAGGGTCTCCGCACAATTCCCGGTTCTGACCGAAAACCAACCTCGATAAACCTTCTCGCGAAATCTCTGGAATTTACTCTGGCAAACAACTTAATCCTTCACCTCCCTCTGAGACGGATTACCTCGGATGGCCCCACCACGAAGTTTTCGGTTCCTGCAGGATTGACCTTTCCGCCCTCCTCCACCTGATACTCAAAAACCTTCAGCGGCTTCACTCCAGCCACCTGCGACATAAGGTAAACACGAACGGCTAGCGGCTCTTTCCCCTCTCCACCTGGCAGTTTACGCGCGGTAAATTGCACCTCATTTAGTCCGTCTCTCGCACCCCCGATAACTACCTCCGAAGCCTTGGTATTCTGATACAGATGGCGGCTGACGCCATTCACCATCACTTTCACCTCCCGCCCCGGACAATACACATATGTCTTGGCGATATATTTCACGGCTCCGCGAAGCACTACGGTTGGCTGCTCGATATTCCCCTTAGGCGAAAACTCTGGCCCCTCGAGATGGTCAAGCTTTCCTGCCTCAAGCCGTTTCCGTGCTTCTGGAATACTTGCGAGGTTCATGTAATCTGCCGAGTCGTACTTCCAACGATTACCTTCTTTCGCAAACGAAAGAACCAAAAGATTGTTGGGCGGAGTTCCCCCTATTTTAAAATCTACAGGCCCGAGGTAAATCATATTGGCCGTGATTCCTTTTACTTTTACTGCCAGCAGTTTCAGCGACCGGTTATCAGGTGGGCTCGCAGGAAGGCTCGAGAGGGCAAAAGATATGGGCCGGCGCTCTGAATGAATCCTGTTGAGGATGGAGATCCGGCGATGAGAGGCTGTATGGATCTGCCATTTCTCAATATCTCTTCTGATCACCGAGTCTCTCCAATGCTGGTATACTGCATCAAGATGCCGAACAAGGGCGGCATCGGCCTTCTGCGGAGCCGCCTGCAGCATCCCGGCAATTCCGCTAACACCCAAACAGGCTAAAACCATGCGAATCATGACCTAAACTATGGACATCCTTGATCATGAATGAAAAATAAATCCACCCCTTCTTCCCTTTTTCACATGATTGACCAACTTGTCAAAGCCCCCGCAATCGGTGAGGCGCGCGAACAAGAGCTTCTGAAGAAGGCTCATTCTTTCATTTACTTTCACTCGCCGGGAAAGGACCTGGCTGCGCACTTCTTTTTCCCACCCGGACACGAGCCACAGTCTGCAAGCGCGCCAGTCATCCTCTTCCTCCACGGAGGGATGTGGGATCTCTCCATGGCAACCCAGTTTGTTCCCCATGCACTTCACTTCGCGGCGCGGGGCGCCGTCTGCATGTGCGTCGAGTATCGGGTTGCGGGAGAGAACAACAGTAATAGCCCTGTCGACGCTCTCGAGGATACCGCCATGGCAATGGTTTTTCTTCGAAAGAACGCAGCTATCCTCGGCATCAATCCAGAAAAGATTGTCCTAGGGGGGTCGGGCTCAGGGGCTCACCTCGCCCTTTGTTGTGCAACCCTTCCGGAAATTGGAAAAGAGCCCGGAAAGCATTTCCGACCCTGTGCTCTTTTTCTGTTTAGTCCGATTGTTAATACTACCCGTAAGGGGGTAGGCGGAGAGAGCTTCATTTCTGAGGAGGAAGCAAAACACTTCAGCCCCTCTGAATACGTGCCACAGGCAGGCCTTCCCCCTTGCATGCTTTACCATGGCAAGAATGACCGGCTCATTCCTGTCGAGGTAGTGGCTAAATTTGCCAAGCGATACGGCAAGAAAAAGAACCGTTGCGAGCTGATCGAATTCGAAGGTGCCGGCCACACCTTTTATAATTACAACTCTCATCAGCAGAATTACGAGGTCACCCTGCACTCAGCAGACGCCTTTCTGGTCAGCCTTGATATCCTCGAGCCCGATCCTCTCGCTAATGAACTTCAGTGAGCCCCCCTCCCGGGCGGCCCAATACACGAATGGCCCATCCATTCTTGACCGAAACCCGGCACCTTTGAATTCCACCGGCTACCCGAGACCCCAGCCACGCCAGAGCAGATTATTCGCAACCTGTAACTCTAAAGGCTGCCTCCGACCTACACCACCAGCTCAAAACGGCTGTGAGGCAATGACGAGGGACAGGACTTGCACAACGGCAGGACCGTCTGTAGTTTTCCACCAACCGCAACCTGTTATGTTCAAGAAATCACTTCTCACCGCCGTTGCCATTATTGGGTCTCTCCTCACTGCCACCGGTCAGGATGACGCTGCGAAGCCGCCTAACCCCCTTGAGACGCCCTCTCCTAAGGGAGCCCGCGTATACATTCAGGGAATCAAGGACGGGAGAACCTTCAAGGGACCCGTCACAATTCGTTTCGGACTCAAAGGAATGGGAGTGTGCCCTGCAGGGACCTACCTTCCTGATACAGGACACCATCATCTTCTGATCAACATGGATGCCTCTGAACTCGACAAGAAGTTGCCGATTCCTTCCATCGATGGAAAATGCCTTCACTACGGCAAAGGACAAACCCAAGTCACCCTCGACCTGCCAAAAGGCAAGCATACTCTCCAGCTTGCCTTCGCAAATTTTGCACACATCCTTCACAAGCCTGCGGTGATTTCGAAGAAGGTCACCATCACGGTAGAGTAGAACTTTACAGTGGCAGGATAATCCATTGAGGGATCAAATGCCCTCAAGCGAACCTCAGTGCCGTATAAAGAGTCTTCACCAGTTCTAGCCTCTGCCAGGGGCTATCGGTGTCCCCACAGCCAAATGGTGTGGACCCTGATCAGGTGCTTGCTCAGGGCTCTCTTCCTTTGAGCGCAATTGCAGGATTCGGCTACGGGAGCTGAGTGCTACCCATGAGATAGCGATCGCATTCTCGCGCAGCTCCCCGCCCCTCGTTAATTGCCCATACGACGAGGCTTTGGCCGCGCCGCATATCTCCCGCAGCAAAAACCCCTTCCACGTTGGTCGTGTATTTTTCGTGCTCAGCCTTGACGTTACTGCGCGCATCCGTTTCGAGACCAAACTGGTCTATGACCTCTTGCTCCGGGCCAACAAACCCCATCGCGAGGAGCACTAGCTGACTAGGCAGAACCCGTAGCGTTCCCTCCGTCTCGATTGGCGAAAATCGCCCGGCATCATCTTTCTGCCAGGTGATGTCCACTACCTCGATACCCGACACGTTACCATCGTCGTCCTTGATGAACCGCTTCGTCATGACGAGATACTTACGAGGTTCTTCACCCTGCAGGGCCTGTGCCTCCACCTGACCATAGTCGAGGGTGTAAACCTTGGGCCACTCGGGCCAGGGGTTGTCTGAAGCACGCTCCATGGGCGGCATGGGCATAATTTCGAGCTGGATGACACTTTTACACTTCTGGCGAAGACTAGTGCCAACACAATCTGTGCCTGTATCGCCCCCTCCAATGACAACCACATCTTTCCCTGTCGCATTGAGTTCTTCTGGATTCGTTCCATCGAAATCGTGATCAAGCTGATGACTGGTGTTGGCAGTAAGGAAGTCCATGGCCATATGAACCCCCTTCGCCCCCCGATTGTCGATCGGCAGATCTCTCCCCTTGGTTGCTCCACAGCAGAGAACTGTGGCGTCGAAATCCTTGGCTAGTCGTTCCTTCGACCAATCTGGGTCCTTCCCGATATCAACGCCCGTCACAAATTCTACTCCTTCCTCACGCATGAGATTGACCCGGCGATCAACGACTTCCTTCTTATCAAGTTTCATATTGGGGATCCCATACATGAGCAATCCTCCAATTCGATCAGCCCTCTCGAATACTGTGACCTGATGGCCCGCAAGGTTGAGCTGGTCCGCACAGGCAAGACCCGCGGGACCAGAGCCAACCACGGCAACCTTCCTGCCTGTCCGCTGGGCGGGGACCTGAGGCGTAAACCATCCCTCTTCCCAACCACGGTCAACGATAGAGCACTCTACATCCTTGATCGTTACGGGAGGCTCTATGTAGCCGAGCACACAGGAGCCTTCGCAGGGAGCCGGGCAAACACGCCCGGTAAATTCTGGGAAATTATTCGTTTTGCGCAACCGCTCAAGCGCTTCCTGCCAGCGATTACGATACACGAGATCATTAAACTCCGGGATGAGGTTGTTGACCGGGCAACCGCTGGCCATACCAGAGATGAGAAGACCCGTATGGCAATATGGAGTCCCACAATCCATACAGCGCGAACCTTGCTTCATCACTTTCTCGTCTGAGCGATGGGCATGAATTTCGTTCCAGTCCTTGATCCTCTCAAGCGGCGGACGATTGGGAATAGTTTCCCGTTCGGTGTCTAAGAATCCTGTTGCTTTTCCCATTACGTTACACTGTGTCTGCTTGATGGGAAAGTTAGCCTTCCCGTGCTGGAAAATGACGCCAGTCACAGCGCCACGTTCACCTTATCCTGATATCTGGTTCAATTTCCAACCTTTGCGTTTTCTTCGAATGCCGCGAGAATGACAGCGTCTCCTTCGAGTCCACTTTCCTCTGCTCTCTTGATGGCATTGAGAACCCTTTCGTAATCGGCAGGGAGAACCTTGAAGAACTGAGGGACGATATTGCTCCAGTCATCCAAAAGCCTCTTTCCCTTCTCGCTTCCGGTAAGCTCCACATGCTTCTCAACCCGATCTTTAACCTCAGAAATCTCGCTGTCACCACACTCAATCAACGGATAGAGATTGACCATTGCCCGGTTAAGCTTGGACTCAAAGTCCCGGTTCTCATCGTACACGTAGGCAACACCACCACTCATTCCTGCCGCAAAATTACGACCCGTTCCACCAAGGCAGACTACTGACCCACCAGTCATATACTCACAGGCATGGTCGCCTACGCCTTCTACCACCGCGTGCACCCCGCTATTACGGACACAGAAGCGCTCGCCTGCTACCCCAGCAATATTCGCCTCCCCGCTCGTTGCTCCGTAAAATGCCACATTCCCAATAATTATATTTTCTTCAGGAGCGAAATCAGGATGTGAATTCCTCGGAGGGTAGACAATCACCTTGGTGCCGCAAAGACCCTTTCCTATGTAATCGTTAGCATCTCCTTCCAATTCAAGTCTCATTCCTTTCGGACAGAATGCACCGAAGCTCTGGCCTGCACTTCCCGTAAATTTGAGTTGGATAGTATCCTCGGGAAGTCCTTCGGCACCATAGCGCCGGCTGATCTCGGCACCAGTAATCGTGCCCACCACTCGATTGGTATTGAGGATGGGAAGCTCCGCAGAAACCTTGGTGCCTGATTCCAAGGCTGGCCTGCAAAGCTCGAGCAGCACCGTATTATCCAAAGCCCGGTCAAGCAGGTGATCTTGCTTCTGCGTACAGTGTGCCTCTACGTGTTCACCCACCTTCGGTTGATAAAGAATGTTCGAGTAATCAAGCCCCTTGGCTTTCCAGTGATCAATTGCCTGACGCATTTCTAGGCGGTCACACTGACCGACCATCTCATTAATCGTCCGGAAGCCGAGCTTGGCCATCAACTCACGAATACCCTCCGCCACAAAGTTCATGAAGTTGACCACATTCTCCACTGCCCCGTTAAACTTTGCTCGAAGGCGCGGATCCTGCGTAGCCACTCCAACGGGACATGTGTTTTTGTGACAAACCCGCATCATGAGACAGCCCAGAGTAACCAGCGGCGCGGTGGAGAATCCGTACTCTTCCGCCCCAAGTAACGCCGCAATAACCACGTCACGGGCGGTTTTAAGCTGGCCATCCGTCTCCAGAACCACCCGGCTGCGCAGATCGTTCAGAAGCAGCGTCTGATGGGTCTCTGCCAGCCCAAGCTCCCATGGGCATCCGGCATGTTGAATGGAAGAACGAGGACTTGCCCCCGTGCCACCATCATGACCAGAAATAAGCACAACATCAGCCTTCGCCTTCACAACGCCTGCGGCAACTGTGCCAACCCCGATTTCCGAAACCAGTTTGACATTCACCCGCGCATTAACATTCGAATTCTTGAGGTCATGGATAAGTTCAGCCATATCCTCAATCGAATAAATGTCGTGGTGAGGCGGTGGAGAAATCAGCCCCACTCCCGGCGTTGTTCCGCGAACTTTTGCAATCTGCGGAAGCACCTTGTGACCGGGCAATTCTCCTCCCTCCCCGGGCTTAGCGCCCTGCGAAATCTTAATCTGCAGTTCCTCAGCGTTGACTAGGTAATGGCTGTGGACGCCAAAACGCCCACTCGCGATTTGCTTGATAGCACTTTTCTTCGAGTCCCCGTTGGGTAGCGGTTCGAACCGAATCGGATCCTCTCCTCCCTCACCTGTATTGGAGCGCCCTCCAACCCGGTTCATCGCTACAGCCAGAGCTTCGTGAGCCTCTTTGGAAATAGAGCCATAAGACATGGCGCCTGTTTTGAAGCGCTTTGCGATTTCCGAAGCAGGTTCGACCTCCTCTAGGGGAATTGCTCTAGCGGGGTCGAACTTGAATTCCATGAGCCCACGGAGGGTATAGAAATCCCGGGCCTGATTATCGATCAGTTCACTGTAGCTTGTGAAAAGATCATAATCTCCCAGACGTGTAGCCTGCTGCAGAAGATGGATACTCTGAGGGTTAAAGAGGTGGCGTTCCCCATCGGCTCTCCACTGGTAGAGCCCTCCAGCATCGAGGGCCTCGTTCTCAACTTCTCTGGGCTTAAACGCGTCGTCATGGCGAATTTTTACTTCCTCGGAAATCACATCCAATCCGATGCCCTCTACTCGCGAAGCAGTACGACAAAAATATTTATCAATAACTTCTTTGTTAAGGCCGACACACTCAAAAATCTGGGCTCCCCGGTAGCTGGCAACCGTTGAGATTCCCATCTTCGACATGGTCTTGACCACTCCCTTGATAGAAGCCTTGAGATACTTGGCAACTGCGCTGTCGTACTCATCGGAAAGCTCACCACTATCAATCATAGCGGCAATCGTATCGATCGCCAGATAGGGGTTCACGACATCGACCCCGTAGCCGAGAAGCACCGCAAAGTGATGCACCTCCCGCGGCTCACCGGACTCGAGCACTATAGACACTTTCGTACGGGTTCCTTTACTGATCAAGTGGTGGTGAAGACCCGCCACGGCAAGCAGCGCAGGGATCGGAGCATGCCCTCCGTCCACTCCACGATCTGAAAGAATGAGAATATTTACCCCTTCACTGATAGCGGAATCAGCTGCAGAGCAGAGACTATCCATTGCTTGCTCGAGATCTGCACCGGAAACGCTCCCCTGAGCGTTCTGCACCTCGTTCTTATCAGACGAGTCTGAATTCCTTCCCTTGAAGGTATAGGTAATCGGAAGCGTCTTACTCTTGAATCCCACACAATCTATATTCTCCAAGGCGGCAAGGGAGGAGCTGTCAATAATTGGGTTTTCCAACCTAATCATCCGGCAGTTCTCTGGTTGCGGATCAAGAATATCCTTCTCCGAACCTATAAATGTCACGCTCGCGGTGATCAATTCCTCACGGATTGGGTCAATTGCAGGGTTGGTGACTTGCGCAAAGAGTTGACGAAAATAATTATACAGCAGCTGAGAGCGATCCGATAGGACAGCCATTGGCGCGTCATTACCCATTGAGCCTAGGGGCTGGTTTCCGGTCTCGGCCGAAGGCCCAAGAATGAATCTCTTATCTTCAAAGGTATATCCAAAGGCCCGGTTGCGCTGGATAAGATCATACCCCCCGATTCGTTCTCTTTGCTCGAATCGAGGCAGATCATCAAAATGAAGCCGGTTGGAGCTCAACCATTCTCCGTAGGGATTCTCTCTGGCGATCTCTTCTTTAACTTCTTCATCTCCCACAATTCGGCCCTTATTCGTATCGACGAGAAACATCCGCCCGGGCTCAAGACGACCCTTTTTAATGACCGTCGCGGGATCGACTTTCAGAACCCCTACCTCAGAAGCCATGATCACAAGATCATCCGACGTAACGTAGTAGCGGGAAGGGCGGAGGCCATTTCTGTCGAGGACCGCCCCGATGGAAATTCCATCACAGAAGGCAATCGAAGCGGGCCCATCCCAAGGCTCCATCATGCAAGCGTGATACTCGTAAAAATTTTTCTTGGTCTCCGTCATGTGCTCATGCTTTTCCCAGGGCTCAGGAATCATCATCATAACGGCATGCGGCAGTGAGCGTCCGGACAGAACAAGAAATTCGAGGCAGTTGTCGAACATCGCAGAGTCTGATCCGTCATCGCGAATGATGGGCAGCAGCTTCTCAAGGTCCTTACCCAGAACTCCGCTGTCCAGCAGCTGCTGCCTTGCCTGCATCCAGTTCGCATTACCGCGCATTGTGTTAATCTCTCCGTTATGCGACATATAACGGAAAGGTTGTGCCCGAGGCCAGCTGGGGAAGGTGTTTGTGCTGAAGCGTGAGTGGACCAGAGCCATCGCCGACTCCATGTCAGGATGATGCAGGTCTGTGAAATATTCACCCAGCTGACCCGTGGTCAGCATACCCTTGTAGACGATCGTCCGAGCCGAAAGAGTTGCGGAGTAAAAGAAGTCTCCTCCGTCCAGACCACTGTAACGAATTTGGTCCGAAGCCCTTCGCCGAATGACGTAAAGCTTTCGTTCAAAATCCTGATCATCGTCAATTTCATCGCTTCGACCGATGAAGATCTGCTTCATGAGAGGCTCACATGACCTCGAATCCGCGCCAAGAATCTCACTTTTCACAGGAACATCGCGCCAGCCAAGAACTGACTGGCCCTCCTCATTCACAACTCCCTCAAAAAGAGACATCGCCTTGGAGCACGCCGCCTCGTCGGGAGAGAGATACAGAAATCCCACCGCGTAACGGCCTTCTTCAGGCAACTCGATCCCAAGTCCTGCTGACACTGTTTCAAAGAACTTGTGCGGTAGCTGAAAGAAGATCCCGGCACCGTCCCCGGTGTTTGCATCGCAGCCGCAACCACCGCGGTGGTCCATGTTTACACACATCTCCAACGCTCCCTCAATAATACTGCGAGATTTCCGCCCCTTGAGGTGACATAGAAATCCCACACCGCAGGAATCTTTCTCATTACTGGGATCGTAGAGCCCCTGCTTAGGCGGTATTCCTGAGGCACGGAGAGAGCTTTGACTCGCTTGCATATTGGTTTCGATAGTCAGCCCCGCATACTGCGGGGCACTCCAAGGACGTGTCTGGACCAGACTTTCGGTAATTGATGGTTGAACGTTAATATTTAGCGGCTCGTTGTTCTGGTCAAGCTCCGGGTTGCCTCAGTTTTTCCGCCGGCAAGATCAATCGTATCCGCTGCGGTATTGCTGCAGACACTTCGGCAGAAGGGCCGGGAGGTTAATAGTGGTGCAAAATAACCTTTATCTGAAGGCTCAGGCTCATTTGAGCTTTTAAGCGAAAGAAGCCATCAAGCCCGGGCCGACATCACTCAAACTGCCAACCACTTATGAAAAACTTCATGGATGGCGGAGAGGCTGATCAAATTTGACCGCCTGGATGGGCTCAGAGACTAAGGTCAAAACTTATCCACTTGGCAGCGCCTCGCAGCGCTTTATGGTTCTCTGTCCAAGGGGCACGGAAATTGCTTCCAGTCCCGCGGGTCACTGAAATTCAGTGAAGGAGGATAGCGAAAGCTCTGCAAACCCAAGCGCTGGCCCGACTTAAGAAGGCCCTGCCGAGGTTCTGCGCAAGTTGTCCCAGCCTGAAGATATGAGCCTTTACCATCCAGATTTCACTCCAGACACCACCGGATCGCTCCACAGGTGGAATAACGAGAGCGATAATTGCGGAATGGGCGCCATCGCCTTGCTGAACGGAGACCGAAATTATCAAACTCTGGATCACGCGATCACTTCCGTGTGTAACATGACCCACCGTGGAGCGGTGGACGCAGACATGAAAACCGGAGACGGAGCCGGAATTCTGACCCAGATTCCCTACCCTATTTTCCGGAAAGCTGCGTCTGCAATGGGGCACAAGATAAGTAACGAGGCCGATCTCGCCGTAGGGGTATTCTTCCTTCCACGGAATAACGAGGAAGCCCAGGTCGAAGTGAAATCGGCTGCAGAGGCGATCGTTGCACGACGCGGAATAACTCTGGTGGGATGGAGACAGGTGCCCGTATACCCTGACGAACTTGGGGAGATCGCGCGAGGAACTCAACCTGAGATTCTGCACCTGATTCTCGAAAAGCCCCCGCAATGGGAGGGCGATTTCTATGAGCGACAGCTCTTCCTTGTTCGCCGCGAGTTGGAAAAGCAATTTGCAGATCTCGCGGGGTTCTACATCCCCACACTCTCAAGCCGACTCATCAGCTACAAGGGACTCGCCCAACCGGAAACGTTGCGGGCGTTCTATGCTGATCTGCAGGACAGCGATTACCAGATTGGCGTTTCGTTGTATCACCAAAGATTTTCCACCAACACCTTTCCGGCTTGGCCTCTCGGTCAGCCATTTCGGATGCTCTGCCATAATGGAGAGATCAACACCGTCAGAGGCAACCGGAATTGGATGGCTTCCCGTGAAGAATTCTTTGAGTCTGATCTTTGGGGAGATGACATCGAACTACTTAAGAATATTTTGAGCTGTGAGGAATCAGACTCATCTTCTCTGGACCGCGCCTTTGAGTTGCTGGTTCTCTCGGGCAGATCTCTTGAGCACGCAATGTGCATGCTGGTTCCTCCCGCATTCCGGCATGATCCGGAAATTTCTGACCAGGTGAGGGCTTTCTACTCTTATCTAAGCTCCTTCGTCGAACCATGGGACGGGCCGGCGGGCCTAGTCTACACGGATGGCACCAAGGTCTGCGCCTCTCTCGATCGAAACGGTCTGCGTCCGTCGCGTTTCACCCTGACTTCCGATGGTTTGCTTTACATTGGATCGGAGTCCGGAGCTATCCCCATTCCCGCCGAGAAAGTAATTCAGCGAGGTAGGCTCGGACCGGGCCAAATGCTATCGGCCAATACCATGACCGGGGAGCTCAAGTTCGACCGCGAGATCAAAGAAGAACTGGCCGCCCAGCAGCCCTACGGAAAGTGGGTTGATGAGAATCGGGCGGAATTGAGAAAATTCGTGACCCCGGAGCCGCAAGTCCCGGCAGATGACTTGGACGCCCTGTATCTATCCCGCTGCCAAGTTACCCATGGAATCACTCTCGAGGATCTCGACATGGTATTCCCTCCAATGATCAAGGCTGCACAGGAAGCCGTCCACTCAATGGGAGACGATATTCCACTGGCTCCTCTCTCGAGATACCCCAGACTGCTCTTTACATATTTTAAACAGCTCTTTGCTCAGGTAACCAATCCCCCGATTGATCCAATCAGGGAATGGGCCGTCATGACGCTCTCTGCGGGCCTTGGCCCAGAGAGGAATCTTTTAAGGGAGAGCCCGGAACACGGGCGGATTCTCCAGCTCGAATCGGCTATTCTGTTTGAGCAGGAACTCGAGGCTATCCGTAATCGGGAAGAGCATGGGTTCGTTGCGGTTTCTATTGATACCACATGGGACCTTGAAGAGGGTCCGGGTGGGCTCAAAACCGCACTTGACCGGGTTTGTCAACTGGCTGAAAGGGCCGTTGATGATGGGGTAGAGATTCTTATTCTTTCAGATCGTGCCTTCTCTGAGACAAGAGTCTGCCTGCCGTCCCTTCTGGTAACTGGCGCTGTCCACCACCACCTGAACGGCGTGCGAAAAAGAATGCGGGCGTCCTTAGTGATCGAAACTGGTGAGGCCAGAGATACCCATCAGATTGCGTGCCTTTTTGGATTCGGGGCCACTGCGGTGTGTCCGTATCTTGGATACGCTACGGTCCGTCAGGTAGTTGCTACCGACAACCGGAAGAAGCTCGGAGAAGACATGACTCCCCAGATCGCCATGGCCAATTATCGCAAGGCCTTGGAAAAGGGCCTACTGAAAATCATGTCGAAGATGGGCATCAGTGTCCTCAACTCCTATCAGGGTGCTCAGATCTTCGAAGCGATTGGAATAGGACCAGCAGTGATCGATTATTGCTTTGCAGGCACACACTCCCGAATTGGTGGAGTGGGATTCTCTGACATCGCGGAAGAAAGCATCATCCGCCACCGGGCAGCATGGGAAACGGATATTCCCGAAGGTGAGACCCTCGATCTCGGCGACCCCGGATATAACCGCTACCGGCGAACCGGAGAGCGCCACGCCCTAAGCACGGAAGTTATCAAGAATTTCCATACCTTTGTAAAAACCGGAGACAAGGATACCTACGAAGACTACGTAAAAGCCACTCTCGAGACGACCCCATCGACCATCAAGGACCTCCTTGAGTTCGTCCCCGGCACACACGGTCCCGTGCCTCTGGACGAGGTAGAGCCAATTGATGATATCAGGCGCCGTTTTACTACTGCGGCAATGTCGATGGGAGCGCTCTCGCCAGAGGCCCATGAAACATTAGCCATCGCGATGAACGCCATCGGAGGAAAGTCTGACTCCGGCGAAGGAGGTGAGGACCCTCGTCGATTCGAGCCCTATCCCAACGGAGACTGGGCACGATCCCGCATCAAACAAGTCGCCTCCGGGCGCTTCGGGGTGTCTGCCCACTATCTCGTCAATTGTGACGAAATCGAAATTAAGATGGCTCAGGGGGCCAAGCCCGGCGAGGGGGGGCAGCTCCCAGGGCACAAGGTAAACGGCCTGATTGCGAGACTCCGTCATACCCAGCCCGGGGTGCAGCTTATCTCACCTCCTCCTCATCACGATATTTACTCCATTGAGGATCTCGCCCAGCTCATTCATGACCTCAAAGAAATCAACCCCAGCGCCAAGGTAACCGTAAAACTGGTGGCGGAATCCGGGGTGGGGACAATCGCGGCCGGAGTAGCCAAGGCGGACGCTGACGTAATTCTCGTTTCTGGTCACGACGGAGGCACAGGAGCCTCCCCTCTCTCCTCCATCAAACACGCCGGACTCCCTTGGGAGCTTGGTGTCTCTGAGACCCAGCAGACGCTGGTCCTCAACAACTTGCGAAATAAGGTGACCCTGAGGACGGACGGCGGCATGCGGACCGGGCGCGACATAGTCATTGCTGCCATGCTGGGGGCGGAAGAGTATAATTTCGGCACTATTGCGATGATCGCGATGGGGTGTGTGTATGTACGCAAATGCCACCTCAACAACTGTCCGGTGGGCATCGCAACTACCAGCCCGAAATACCGTGCAAAGTTCAAGGGAACACCCGAGATGGTCATCCAGTTTTTTGACTCTGTTGCTCAAGAGGCAAGGGAGATCATGGCTGGCATCGGAGTCCGTCGTATGGAAGACCTTATTGGGCACACAAGCTACCTGAGGCAACGAGAAATAGTTGACCACAACAAGGCCAACACGATCGACCTGTCAGCGGTTTTGAAAGATGTCGCCCCCGAAGTGGCTGCGAGAAGCGGCACACCTCTAAAGGATATTGCTCGAACCCGCCAGCTGGAACGCAACGATGGCATCCACAAGCCAGCACTCGACCTCAGGATTATCGAGGACGTGGTGAGCAGGACGTCCCGCGGCAAAGAAGATTCTACCGCCTCAAGCGAAGCGGAACAGGTCGAGGCAACGTTCCGGCAGCTGATGGATCAGCCTCCCGTATCACTCGACTACGAAGTTGTTAATACTGATCGCAATATCGGCACGAGATTGGCTGGCCGTGTTGCCGAGGTCTACGGGAACAACGGACTACCAGACGGAACGATCAACCTTACATTCCGGGGATCTGCTGGGCAATCGTTCGGATGCTTCGTCTGTAGCGGTATACGCCTCACACTGATTGGTGAAGGAAATGACTATGTGTGCAAGGGAATGTCCGGTGGCGAAGTAATCATCCGCCCTCCCGACACTATCTCTTCGGAGTTTGAGGCCGCTTCGAACTCAATTGTAGGCAATACCGTTCTTTATGGCGCAACAGCAGGTACACTTTTGGTCAACGGCTGTGCCGGGGAGCGATTTTGCGTTCGAAATTCTGGAGCCACGGCTGTAGTTGAAGGAGTTGGAGATCATGGGTGCGAATACATGACCAATGGCCTCACTGTCATTCTGGGCCTGACTGGTAAAAACTTTGGTGCAGGAATGTCAGGCGGAACCGCCTATGTTTACGACATCGATGGTCTCTTCCAATCCCGGATCAACCCTGAAATGATTGTCGCTCTGCCGGTCAAACGCAGTCAGGACATTGCGGAAGCGAGGGCCCTCATAGAGGAGCATCACAGGCAGACAGGATCTCCACGAGCACAACTTCTTCTCAACGATTGGGAAACCGCTCTAAGAAAACTGATACGTGTAATTCCCAAGGAACGGGCAGAATTAGAACGACAGGAGTCGCAGCACGAGCATGCTAGTGAACCCGCCGCCGCTAAGTAAATCATTGCCCCTCCCCTGTGTTATCCAGCATGTTCAGGGCGTGAGTGAAGGAAACGCTGAAGGGAGTCTTAAGAGTGCGATTGCTGAGGAGGAGGCCATCGATGGAGAGGAGCTGGATCCTAAGAGAAGAAAAGGGTCCCTCTTCCCGAGGATACGGATTCTGATTCTCCTGCTTATTGGAGCCGCCATTTTGGTTGTAGCAACCGCGAACAGACAACCCGTCACCATTGATCTCATCGCAAAGAAAATCGAATTCTCACTCTCAGTGACTCTGATTTTGACCTTTTTCTGCGGGACGATCGCAGGTCTTTTTCTCGCCTACTTTCGTCCATGGCGGAAACGGGATTAACCACTACCGCCCACTTATGCCTTACTCTCAATCCGTCAGCCGTTGGTGCTTCGAAAAATACTCCCTGGAAGAACTCGCCGAGCGTGCTGCAGGCATCGGACTTGCAGGCATCGACCTTCTCCATCCAGAAGAGGTTTCCGCAATTCGCCCCTTTGGACTCTCCTGCCCGGTCACGGCTGCACCAGAACATGAAAGTGGACTCGGCTGCATCGAGCGCGCCTTTAATCACCGTGAGCACCACGACACCTTGTTCCAAATCTACCAAGAGCTGATTCCTGCC
>Ga0160423_10001050_pt1 | contig 22969 bp, 33 predicted proteins | sample CRUFie14St8metaG_FD_108191 | JGI IMG/M metagenome (GOLD analysis project Ga0160423, IMG submission 108191) | Marine microbial communities from the Costa Rica Dome - CRUD Field 142mm St8 metaG | ecosystem: Environmental > Aquatic > Marine > Oceanic > Photic zone | place: Costa Rica: the Eastern...
GAGTTTAACGAACCTAATCCTACTAGAGAAATGAATGAAGAGATGCTAATGTTGGATGAATAATGGCAGGCACAATGAAAATAGAATGGGATAATCCCGATATTGAAAAACTAGATAATCATTTTTCTAAAATAAACAAATTGTATGGAGCAATGGATACTACAGAATTACCTTTTATGCTCATACAGGATTTATACAATAAGTCAGGTAGAAACTTAAAAAGATCTATGAAAGCACTAGAAAGGATTAATAGTCAAATTGAAAAAGATCCAAATTTTGATAAGTTTGGTGGTGGAGACTATTTAACTAGGTGGTATGAATTAACTGAAAGTCCTTTTGAAGAAGGATTACCTATGGATAATCAAATGATGCCAGAGGATTTTAGATAATGGCAACATATTACCCAGACGGAAATAGAGATTTTAGAAGGTATATGGAAAGTTTTGTACCCGGATTAGGAATAGGAGGTGCTAATTTATTGTACATGACTCAAATGGGAAAAATGGCTGGCAAAAATAAAGGTCTAGCATCTGCTTTAGCAAGAGAAGCAAAACGAATAGATCCTAGATTAAAAATTAATTACTCAAATCCAAACAACATGTTTTATGCTATGGGAGCAAAACCTCCATTTGATATGTCTGCTTTTGGTGCATTTTACGATTCTAGAAATAATATGGTAAATGTTCCAAAAGGTAATTATGGATTTTTAGCACACGAATTAGGTCATGCAGAACAGTATAGGAATCCTTTATATAGAAAAACATTAGCTCCTTTATCATCAATAGGAAGAGTAGCAGGTAAATATGGATTACTAGCACCTATTTTTACAGACAATGAGCAAGAAGCAAAAAGAAATGCACTTATTGCAGGTGGTCTTCAGGTTCCAACATTAATAGAAGAAGTTGATGCATCTCGTAGGGGTTCAAGAATTTTAAATGATCAAATAAAAAATAAGCCAGTTGCTATGGGAACTAAAACTAGTAAACTTGGTCAAGCTTTAACAAGGCTTAGACCTTTTGTCGGTTTACCAACATATGCTCTAGCAGCTATATCACCTTATTTGTTATATAAATATTATAAATCAAGAGGTATGTATGAAGGTACATACTAAAAAATTGAAGAAAGCGGTTGCTGGAAATAACCAAATCGCAAAGGAAAAGTAATGGAGAATATCATAGAAACACGTAATGCTGATCAGGCACCACAAGAGGATGCAATGCTCAATGTAGAGCAACCTGCAATACCTAATGGGGAGATACCACTAGATAGTGGTGTGTCTGAGTCAATTACGCAAGAAACGCAAGAAGTCTCCCCAAGAGACGACTCAACTCGTTTTGAATATTGGCAATCACAAGCTGATAAAGCCAAGGGAGAGCTTAATGCACTACGTCAAGAGTTAGATTATTATCGTAACGGACAAGACGTGCAGAGCTCTGCCTCCAATGGACAACCTCAAGCATACCCTGAACAAGGATTGCAAGAGCCTTCATTGAAGGAGCCTACAGCACCTGAAAGACCACATTCATACAATGAGGTTGATGCTTATAATGATCCACAAAGTGAATCGTTTAAGTATCGAGTGGCTAAAGAAGCCTATAGAGATAAGTACATGGATTTTCTAAAAGAAAAAGACCAAGTACGTGAACAGGAACTGCAAGCACAATACCAAGCTCAAATGCAACAACAACAGGCACAGATGGTACAGCAACAGGCTATGAGCCATGCTGTAAATAACTTCGGATGGGATCAGAATAAAGCTATGGAGTTTGTACGGTGGTCACAGAGTCCTGAAAATCTTACATTAGACAATTTAGCCAAGTTGTTTGAATTAAGGACAAACCCTAACCCAGTAGTAAAGCAAAGAACAGAAGAAATGCAGAATCAGGCAAATCGTTTAAATGTGCCTAAAACAACTGCAGTTCAAACTGGTCAGGCAGAACAGCCTAAAACAGAAGAACAACTCTTTAGTGATGCTTTATTGGGTAGGTAAGTCATAAAGTAAACTAGAACAATAGGAGTTAAAAATGGCAGCTACAGAAAAGCTACTAGGAGCTTCTGGTGTACTTTTTACGGATAGACGAAATTTTTACGTAGATCCGCAGGTCACTAAGGAGCTATGGACAGACGTTGCCCCTTTTACTACAATGATTAGTAATCAGGAGCAACGTGATGTACCAGACCCAGTTTTTAAGATGTTTGAACATCGTAATCCTTGGGTAAAACAAGAGTTTAAAGCAAAAGAAGATGTTGATGATGTAGATAACAACGCTACTTTGCCAGCAAATGATGTTGGATCAGTTGAATTAGAAATTGATTCAATACAAGGTTTGGCAAGTCCAGTTGATTCATCATACATAGGTTTACAGTGTGAAGTATGGAACAGCGACAAAACTTCTAAAAAAGGTGTTGTTTATGTTTCTGCATTAGGGTCAACTGCAGGTCACATTATTATTAAAAATATTGGCGGATCTGCAATGGACATTAATAACAATGATTGTTTTTTAGTTATTGGTAATGCACATGGTGAGGGTAGTTCAGCACCAGAAGCATGGGCAGATGAACTAGACGTTGTTTACAATTCTTGTCAGATCTTTAAAACACCTCTTCAAGTTACTGGTACTCTAGAAGCAGCAGTGCTTAGAGGTGAGTCATCTGAATTAGCTAGACTTCGTAGAATGAAAGCACAAGAACACAAAATGCAAAAAGAAAAAGCATTTTTGTTTGGTAAAAGACTCGGTGGTACAGGCCTTGGAGATGCAGCATACGATGCTGGTAACGTAGGATCAGACCCTGCTGAAGGTGTTTTAGAAGATGGTGGAAGAACAGATGCTAATGGAAATCTTGTAAGAACAACTTATGGGATTATATCAGCATTAGAACAGTATGGTAACAGTACAGCTACAGACGATGCACAAAACATATTTACAATAGATGATTCATATGGCTATGCAGACTTTGTTGATGATATGGAAAAAGTATTTCAGTATATTCCAGAAGCAGGTGTTAAGCGTGCTTTTGTTGGTGCTGGTGCTTTAGGATACTGGTCTAAAATGGCAGGTTCATCAGGATTATCTGGCAACTCAGGTTGGACAGTAAATCTTGGAGATATGGCACGTGATTCACTTGGTTTTAATTACAGAGTGCTTGAAACACCTCATGGAATGTTGCAGTTGATTCCAACTCCAGCACTACGTGGGCCTTACAACAAGTATATGGCTGTAGTTTCTGAAGAGAATCTATTTCATGCTATATATCGCCCATCTATGTATCAGACAAATATTAAGACTGATAATGCCTTTGATGGTGTTAAAGATCAATACATGTCTGACGAAGGTGTTGGTATACAGCTAATTGAAAGTCATCACTTGTTTAAAATCACAGCGTAAGGAGGCTTATTATGGCTAGACCTTACTTAGGTGGTTCAAGTGCAGGAGTCAAAGAACTGACTGCTGCTTCAACATTGGCTATTGCTGATAGTGGTAAAGTTTTTATGCTTAACTCAAGTTCTGAGTTTGCAACAACTTTACCTGCCCCTAGCAACATTGGATGGGAAGCTACATTTATTGTAAAAGCTGCACCTTCAGGTGCAAGTTATACAGTAGTTACTCCATCAGGTGCAATACTAGGATCAGTAAGTGCTGGTGCTGCTGATGATGTAGCAGATACAAGTGATGGTAGTGATACTACTATTACATTTGTTGACGGTTCTGCAGTCGCAGGTGATTATGTAAAGTTGGTAGCAGATGGTACTAACTACTACATAGTTGGCGGTCTTGGAAAAGTCGCTGCTGGTATAACAATCAGTTAATAAACAAAACAAGTTGGGGGAGTGTAATGCTCCCCCTTCTTAACTAGGAAAAATTATGGGACTACAAAATTTTACAGTAAAAGAAAGTGTATCTCCTTACCATAAAGCAGTAGTAGCTACTACAAATGCACAAGCTGAGAGTAGAGCTATATATGTTAAGGTAGCAGGTGATTACACTTTAACAATTAATGGTGCAGATATTGCATTTAATGGTTTATTAAAAGGCCATATCTATCCATTGGCAATAACAAAATCTAGTTCAGCAAACGTTATTCTTTTGTATTAATGGCAACATTTAAACAAAAAATGGAGCAATTGGTAGGAACAATAGATTCCTCTGTTGCTGATACAGACTTGAATGTATTTCTAACCAATACTGCTTATGAAGTATTAGAGATAATACCTGACAAAATAGCTATTAGATATACTATAGATAACGAGCAAACAGATAATAGCGGATTTAATAGCACTAACAACAGAGTATTGGGAGTTATAAGAAATGGATTTGAAGCACAAGAAGTATCTATTGGATTGAGTACACAAATAGAAGATGCTGACTCTATACACTTTAGAAGTGCTAGAACGCCTGTGTATTACTATGACAATGGAACAATTGTAATAAAACCAGATCCTACAAATAGTGAAAAAGCACAAATCAAAACTATAGCATATCCTATTGTAACACACAGTGGAACAGCTATAACAGGGTTTCCAGACACAGCAGAATATGCGGTAGTGTTAGGTGCTTGTGTTAAATATTTATATGATGTATTAAATACTGCAGTAAACATAGATGAAGACATTGAAATAACACAGGCTATTAAACTGCAGATAGATTCATTAATGCAGTTATATCAACAAGAATTAAAAAGGATTAGTGAGATAAAATGAAACAAAAGCAGTTACACGAACTAATTCAATCACACCATCCTGAAATGAAAGAGGGTGAAATAAGGCTACGCTTGAATAATGCATTAAAAGAGTTTTGTAGAAAAACAAGAATATTGCAAGGTGCATTCAAGTTTACAACTCAATCTGGTCAAAGATATTATGGGTTAGATGAAAAAATTATAGAAATAACAAGTGTTGATTATGATGGTGAGTCTATAGAAAGATTATCAGGCAGACCTAATAAAAGAGATTTAACATGAAGATTTATTTTATTGAACGTGATGCAATAGCAATTGCAGAAACAAGTGATAGGGTAACATTTACAAGTGTTACTGAAGCAAAAGAAGTTACCTTATTTTGTGTAAAAGAAGATGAGGAGTTTGTATCTGACAATACGTCTGCTAGTGGAATAGGCATGAACGAAGAACCAAATATAGCAGATGAGTTTCACGAAGCATTAGCATACAGAGTTATACAACAAGGTTATGAAAGAAAACCTGAAGAAATACAATTAGCAGCATATTTTAAACAGCAGTTTAATGAAACAGTTAGAGAAGCTAAAAAGTCTGCTAATAAAAACTATGATGGAAGTGGCTATGCAATAAGAGGCTATGATTACTAATGAGTTATGTTTCTAGAAAACCAAAAACAAATAATAGTATTGGAGATTCTTTTTGGCAGAACGTTTCACAAGAATGGCGTTTTATTGATGCCATAACAAAGAATGGTCTTGATTTTAAAATAGATCAATATGCATTAACTCAGAAATTATTAAAATACTCAAAGCCTACTTACACAGCTCCATCTGATTATGTTGCTCCAATAAGAAATGAAGTATCAATACCAACAACAACAATGACGAGTGTATAATGTCTAGTTTATATAATAAAAAAGTAAGAGAAACCTTTCCAGATTTATTAACTGTATTAGGCAGTTCCGTTGGAGAAGGATTAACTACATCTGCTAAAAGAATATTTGATGGAGATGGTACAGGTAGTGCATTATTATTAAGTACAACTACACTTCAAGTAGATGGAACATTAAATTTAAAAGAACAATCATCAGCACCAAGTAGTCCTACGGTTGGAGATTTGGCATTCATTAATGATGAATTGTATATAGCCAAACAATAGGAGAACATTATGGCAACATGGAAAAAGGTCATTACAGTAGACGATGACGCTAACTATAAAAATGAATCAATAACATTAGCACAGCTAGATGCAGGATTAGATGGTGAATCTGGTTACGGTGCTAATAAAGTACTAAAAGTTAATAGCTCTGGTAATGCTATTGAATGGGCAGATGATAGCACAGTTACAACTTTAAATTCATTAACAGATGTAACTATATCTAGCGTAGCAGATCATGAAGTATTAGCATACGATAATGCTAGTAGTGAGTTTATAAACATGACTGCTGCAGAAGCAGGTTTACAAACTGCACTTACATTTGGAACTGCAAATGGTAATTCAGTTAAAGTGGTTACAGGAATAGGTGCAGATATAGATGCAAATGATTTTGCTGTGTTTACTAATGACCACGATCAAGCAGGTGGTGGTTTAAAAGGATTAAGTGCACAACAAGCTAGAAGTGCTATGAGTGCTGCTAATGTAAGTGGAGCAACTAATCAAGATTTTAGTGCTCAAAATTTAACAGTAACTGGAGATTTAACAGTTACTGGTACTACAATAAGTACAGCTACAGAAAATATTAAAATAGAAGATTCTGTAATGACTGTTAATAGTGGTGTGGCAAGTGGTAACACTGCTGCAGATGGTGGCTTTATTGTTGAAAGAGGTACAAATGGAGCTACTGCAGGTCTAGTTGGAACTGATGGTCACAATGTGGGCTTTGGATTTGATGAGTCTGCAGGATATTTTGGGTTTAGTTCTGGTAGTTCTACAAGTGCATTTACTTTTGTAGCAGGAGTACCTACAGCAACAAATCATGCAACAAACACAGCACCATCTAACGATGATATAGGCCCAATAGGTTCAATACATGTTGCTACAGATTCTGATTCTGTATATATCAGAGTAGCTTAATGTCAAAGATAACGCCTGTTAAAAAGAATAAAGAATCGTTTACTGTTAAAGACACAGACTTTTTATTGAAACTTATTATGAGGTCAAGCTTTGACGGTGCTGATATAGATATAGCATACAATGTTCTTAAAAAACTAACTGAACTACATAGGTCTAAACTTGAAAGTTGATTTATCAATAGATGATTTAAGCATTCTTAAACAGGCATTAGAAACCATGACAATAAGAGGTAAAGATGCTATGTTTGTAGGAAAGTTATTAGAAAAGATTACAATCTGTTTTGATAAAGAGTTAGCCAAGGAATCTAAATAATGCCCAGTTGGAAAAAAGTAGCGTTAGCTGATGCAACTAATACATTTACTTCTGACCAAATAGTTGATGGTGGAACTACATCAAGATTAATTATAAATAGTTCTACCCACAATGCAAGTGTAGCTAATGAAGCTAGACTGCAACTTGGATTTGGTCATTCTGGTGCACCTGATGCTGTAGGCTATGTTAAGCTAACCGAAAATGCTACCAATTCATTTGATGGTACAATAACTATAGGTGTACCATATAATAATGGTTCTGGTGGTAGTGCTACAAGAGATGCACTTACTATAAGACAAACAGGTGATGTTACTTTTTTTCAACACGCTAATTTTCCTGACAATGGTAAAGCTTTGTTCGGAGCATCAAACGATTTACAGATATATCACAATGGAATACATAGTTATATAAATGAAGGCGGTACTGGGAACCTAATTATTTATCAAGGTTCAAATACTGCTGTATTTAGTCCAACTGCAGTTACTATTAATCGTAATGCTACTTTTTCTGGTGATATTCTTGTTGCCAATACAACTCCAAGTCTGTCACTGCAAGATACAGATGGTACAAACCAAATATCTGAGTTCCTTACAAGTGGAGCAACTACATATCTAAGTTTAAGAAATGGCTCAAGTCACGGAAGTTTAGTAATTAGAGGCTACAATGGAAGTGTTTATTCTACTGCACTCACCATAGACTCAAGTCAAAATGCTACTTTTGGTGGGAGCATATCAGGTGGGAGTGATGGTAACAATATAAAATTTACCCAAGCTGATAGTCAATTATATTTTTTAAAATTAACAAGAAGTACAACATCACTTACTACTGTTGGAAATATTGGTGTAGGTACTACAAATGCAGCAGGTAAATTATCTGTAGTAACGACAAGTGATACAAATGGAACACCAACTGCTTATGATGATAAATTTTTTACAGTTGGTGAAGGTGGGACAACTGGTGGTAATGTATTTATATCTTACGACCAAACAAATAATAGAGGTTATATTGGTGCATTGTCACCTTCAGTTGCTTGGAGAGATTTAATATTAAATACTGGTGGTGGAGATGTGGGTATACGAGTAACGAATCCAGATGGCACTCTTCACGTTCATACTGCAACTGCTGGCACAGTGAATGCAGATGTTTGGGTAGATGATTTAGTAGTTGAAAATAGTTCAGATGGTGGAATATCAATACTAACTCCAAGTGCGAATCAAGGTGCTATTGCTTTTGGAAGCCCAATTGATGCAAATAGAGCCCAAATAACTTACCAACACAGCACAGATAAGATGATAATTAAGTCTGGTGGTAGCACTGCACTCACTATAGATTCAAGCCAAAATGCTACTTTTTCTGGTGCAATAACAAGTGATGGCAACTTAACACTACGCTCTGATAGTGGTGCGAATATTTCTTTTACAGAAGCTGATGGCAGTGCTGATGAAATGATGATTGGTTATGACCAAGCTAATCAAAGATTAAGATTTAGAAGTAATGCACATTCTTTGGATAGAATGTTAATTACAAAAACAGGACAAGTTGGTATAAACATTGTTCCAGCAACTACTTTAAATGTAGCATCTCCTGTTAGTTCAAATGTCACAACATTTCCAACATTAAGATTAACAAGTCAAACAGAAACAGCAGACTGGGATGCTGGAGATGTTAATGGTGCTTTTGAATTTTATAGTGCCGACTTAAGTGGAAATGCTCCATACGTTAACGCTTTTATAAAGTCTATAAATGAACAAGAAAATGGAACACTGCCAAGTGGTTCTTTGTCTTTTGGTACTGCTACTTATAATGCAGTTGGTGGTGCAGTTGAACGTATGAGAATTGATAGCTTAGGCAATTCTATTTTTTATGGCAATGTAAAAGTGTTAAATACCTCTTCTCCAAGCATTAGATTAAATCCAGATGTTTCAGATTTGACTGATAGTCACAGAGCATTTATTGGATATGCTACTAGTAATGATAATTTTATTACTGGTACAGTAGATAATGACTTAGCAATCAGAAGTTCAGCAACAGGAAATATTGTATTTGGTCGTGGCACTACTGAGTCAGCAAGACTAGATTCGTCAGGTAATTTAGGTATAGGTACAGAAAGTCCTGACTCACTTCATAAATTAACAATTAAAACTTCTGCTACTGGTGGAGACTGGATTTTAGGTCAGCAATCTGATGGTGGGCAAGGTTTTAGAATTGGTGCAGATACTGGTGATGATGCTTTTTTTGAATTAGGAAGTGCCGGAACAAGTAATGCTGTTCTTATACAAGCAGATGGAAATAGTCATTTTAATGGTGGAAATGTTGGTATAGGTACAACTAGTCCTACTAGCCCTGCAGGTGTTGGACGATTTTTAAACATTGCCCATACATCTCATGCAGGTATTGTACTTCAAGATACAAATTCTACAGCATATGACATATACAGTGCAGATGGTCATGTATATTTTTACAGTCAATCTTTAGCTACAAATACAGTAAAATTGAAAAAGATGGCAATGTTGGAATTGGAACAACAAGTCCATCAAAAAAATTAGAAGTAGATGGCAGTTTTAATTTAGGCTCAAATGCTTTTATTAATTACAACGCTACTTATCCATATACAATTAATGTAGAAAACACTGCAGGAGTTGGAAACTTAACATTTCAAGCAGGAACTGGGTCTACTGGTTTTAAATCTAAAATAGAATTGCAAGGTGGCAATACAGCTACTGATGCATCTATTACACTAACTACTGCTGATAGTGCTAGAATGACTATTTTAAATAGTGGTGATGTTCAACTCACAAACAATCTTTCACTAACAAATGCAAGTCCAGTTATGTACATGAGTGGTAGTGGAGGAGACCATGCTAGGTTTGGATGGACAGAAGGCGACCCTGATACTGCTTATTGGAGATTCTATCAAAACGGTGGAATGACTGCATCTATTACTATGGATGCTTTTACAGAAAATACTGCAGGTGGTAGAATAGAATTTAATAGCGGTGCATCAGAAGTAGCTATGGCATCTATAGGTACTTATGGTGTTTTTTTAGGAAGAGATGCAGTTGGTCAACAATCAACAACAGAACTTGGCGGATATGGAGTTTTATCTGTAAATGGTCAACGGTATGGTAATTACGGTTGGCTAACATTTAATGCACCTACAACTAATTTTACAGCTAGTTCAAGAGGTTGGGCATTAACTAATGGTTATAAAGCACATAGTTTTGCAATATTAAAATCTAGTACTGCAAGTACTGAACCTAGTTTAACTACTAACGGTGAAGTAGGTAGTGGCACTACTGCACCTTTAGTTATTGATAATTCTGGAAACACAGAACTAGGTGCAAATCTAACAGTTAATGGAAATCTAGTATCATTAGAAAAAGATATTGGAGGTAATGCATCTTTTGTAAGAATGAATTATAATATGGAAAACTCTACGGATGATGCATTTGGTACTGTTGGAATGCAAAGAACTTCAAGTACTACCTATTTAGGTATGCTTATTTCTTCTGACTCTAGAGATGGTATACGATTTAACACTGCTAATGGAACTCCAGTAGAACGTATGAGAATAAACGCTACAGGACAAGTTGGTATAGGGACAGGTACTCCTTCTCAAAGATTAGAATTAGCAGGTGGTACTTCTGGTCAAGCATTGTGTTTTTCAAATACTGGTGTCAATACAACTGATGGAGCAAGAGTACAGGCAAATATAAGATATAAAACTGGTTCCTACTCTGGTCAAAATACAATACAGATAATAACAGAAACTCAATTTGATGATAGTTCAGCAGTGGTTTTTAATACTGGTGGAAGCAGTGCTGAAAGGATGAGAATAAACTACCAAGGAAAAGTTGGTATAGGAACAACTCAGCCAGATAAAACATTGCACGTTTCCAGTTCTGATAATGTGCTTACTACAATAGAAAGTACAACCACTCACGCTACTGTTAGATTAATTGACCCAGATACAAGCAACGAAGCTACACTAACTAGGGTAGGAGACAACCTAGAGATAGTAAAAGATGGTGGCAATGTCAGTATTGGAAAAGATAACCCTGCACAAGCACTTGATGTAAATGGTAGCATTATATCTAGTGGCGTACTACTTGCTCCTACTTATGTAACATTTAATCACAGTTTCTATGACGATATAGGTACTACCGCACATTATTTACCTTGGGGCAATCTTGCTGAAGCAACAGGCAATGATTCTAGTGCTACATCGTTTCTTGTTCCAATGAGTATGACACTAAAAAAATTATTTGTAAGAATAGAAAGTATAACAAATCTTGGTAATCACAATCTTACTGTTACATTAGTAAGAAAAGCAGATGGTACTATAACAAATACAACAGTAGCAAGTGCTACTAAAGCTTTTTCTGCTGCTAATAGTAATAAGACTGTTACATACCTTGAATCAGATTTTAGTGCCACACCTAGATTAACACAAAAACAATTAGGCTCATTAAAAATTCAATTTGCAAGTGATTATGGTAACCAAACTGATTTTTTTGTTACTAGCGTATGGCAAATGAATAATAACACACTATAGGAGTAAAACCATGAAAGGTTATGCACAAAAAAAGAAAGACAAAAAATGGTCTGTTGGAAAAACCAAAGAAGTGGTTTCTCCTGCAGTAACCGAAGTAAAAGACGAGAATGGTGTCGTAGTTCGTGAGGCACAAGCTGAAGAATCTATAGACATTATTAAACTAAGTAAAAAACGCTATGACCCAGAAACAGGAAAAGCATTAGCAGACCACGAAGAAAGAATGTCTGTAGAAAAATGTGACGAAGCTGTTAAGAGTCTAGATGAACAGATTGCTGAATTAACTGCACAAAAAGAAGGTTGGGAAGCCTTAAAAGCAGATATTAAAGCACTCAAATAAAAGGATAACAAAATGCCAGATAAAAAAGAAAAAGAAAGTCAGGTAGTTGTCATTAACGATGTAGAATACAAAGTAGATGACCTTACTGAACAACAAGTAATGTTAGTTAATCACGTAGCAGACCTTGATAGAAAACTTGCAAGTAGTCAATTTAATCTTGACCAGTTGCAGGGTGGTCGTGAATTCTTTATGAAAAAGTTAGAAGCGGAGTTAGAGAATGGCGAGAATGATGATGCTGTTGAATCTAGCTAATATTAGTTGTAGTAGTGGTTGGTCAGTGGGTGGGTATGAACTCACCCCTGCCGACACAAGTAAGCCTAATGTATTTATAGAAATAATGGATACAGATTCGGTAGTTCATTACTATCATGGAGGTTTATATGAATCATCTAATTGGTGTTGGTTGCATCAAAAATTTGAAATAGTAAAAAGAGTAGATGAGTGAAAAACCACATACCGCCAGAAGCTATCGCACTGCCATTCTTGATGATAATGCCATTGTTTCTATTAATCTTAAATGGCTTGCCCAAGGTCTCGTTTTGGTTGCAGCTTTGGTATATGGTTACTTACAGATTGAAAGTAGGATTAAGACGTTGGAAAACAAATTGGTGGAAGCTGATAGCACGATTAGGAGTTTACTTGATAAACACAGCATGGAAGAAGAGCGGAAAAGGGCAGAATTGGAAAGTAAGCTTTCATTCTATGAAAAGGAATTAAATCTTAACCCTTTTAGCTGGGGTAAAAAGAAACGGAAATAATTATGGATTTTATGGCAGTGTATGGCGAAGCAGGAATGATTGGTGTTGTAGGTGCAATGTTTGTGTATCTAGTAATGCAGATGTCAAAAAAAGCAACTCAACAGCAAGAGGTTCTTGAAAGTTTAAAAGTAGAAAACAAAGGTCAATCTGAAACTCTTGAAAATATGGAAGGTATGGTTATTAAATTAATTGCAAGATGGAATCAGTCTGACGACAAACTTGATAGAAAGTTTGACGGACTTACTAAAGAAATAAATGATTTAGATAATCAAGTGTCTAGAATAGAAGGCTCACTTAGTAGGATAAATGGAAAACATTGATGGCACACGATAAAGATATATTAGCAATGATGGTAAAGTTTAACGAAAGACAACGAACCATATTTAATACTCTACATAGAATTGAAAAACATTTAGAAAAGTTAAATGGAAAGGTAGCTAACCACGAAACTGCTATAGCTAAGTTACAAACAGTTGGTGCAGTAGCTGTGATTAGTATACCAATAATCGTAAACATAATAATGAGGATAGTGTAATGTTAGCAAAGTTAATAGCAGATGATTTGTTGTCAGATGAGAATGGTGCAGAGGTTATTGCTGAAATAAATAAAGCAGTAGACATACCCATCATATCAGAAAAAACAGAACAAAAAATATTAGAAGCACTTTGGAAAGTGATTAAGGGTGTTCTTCTAAAAAAGATTGGTGTCTAATGCCTGCCAAAAGAAAATCTACTAAAAGATCTTATAAGACTCCTGCATGGCAAAGAAAAGCAGGTAAGAATCCTAAAGGTGGATTAAATGCTAAGGGTAGAGCATCTGCTAAGAGGCAAGGTAGTAATTTAAAACCACCTCTTAGCAAAGGCACTAGTCCAAGAAGAGTAAGTTTTGCTGCAAGGTTTTCAGGAATGAAAGGCCCTATGAAAGACTCAAAGGGTAGACCTACAAGAAAAGCATTGGCTTTAAAAAAGTGGGGATTTAGTTCTGTTGCTGCAGCAAGAGCATTTGCAAATAGACATAAAAAGAAAAAGTAGGAATACTATGCCAAGAAAAAAGAAAAAGAAAGGCTTGTATGCAAACATACATGCAAAACGTAAACGAATTAAAGCTGGTAGTGGTGAGAAAATGAGAAAACCCGGATCTAAGGGTGCACCAACTGCAGCAAACTTTAAACGAGCTGCTAAAACAGCTAAGAAAAGAAAGCCAAGAAAAAGGAGATAACTATGCCTTACGGAAAAGGAACATATGGTTCTAAAAAAGGTAGACCACCAAAGAAAAAGAAATCAGCTAAAAAGAAAGGTAAGTCAATGCTTACTAAAAAGCAAAAGACATTGCCTAAAAAACTTCAACGTATGATTGTTAAATCTAAAAAGAAGAAGAAATAATAATGCCTAGGTTTGGAAAAAGAAGTAAACAAAGACTACAAGGTGTTGATGCTAGACTTGTTAATGTTCTTAATGAAGTTGTTAAATACTTTGACATTACTGTAATAGAAGGTCTTAGAAGTCAGGAAAGACAAAATGAACTGGTTGCTAAAGGTCTAAGTAAAACAAAGTATGGTAAGCATGTACAAGGCAAAGCAGTTGATATTTCGCCATATCCGATAGATTGGGATGCTAGGGATGACTTCCATTACCTTGGTGGTTTTGTGCTTGCTACAGCAGCTTCTATGGGCATTAAGATACGTTGGGGAGGAGATTGGAACGCTAGTTCTTTGTATAAAGGTAAACGTACAACAAAAGATAATAAGTTTGACGATCTTGTACATTTTGAATTGTTGGATTAAATGAAAAGAGCAATAGTAATACCAGATCAACACTTTCCTATACATGACGAAGAAGCAGTTAGTGTAACTCTTCAAGCTATAGAGTATGTAAAGCCAGAGATATTTATTAATCTTGGTGACGTAGGTGAATGGGATAGTGTATCCGCATGGAGATTTAAAGGTAAACGATTACCTAATCTTGAACATCAGCTTATAGATGTAGATAAAGAAATCGAAGCTGTTAATGCTGGTATAGATATGTTTGACAAATCCTTAGATAAAATAAAGTGTGAGGAGCGATACATTCTTGCAGGAAACCATGATGAATGGTTAGATCATTTTGTAAACAAACATCCATACTTAAAAGGTTACAGATTTAGAGATGCATGTAGATGGAAAGAACGTGGTTATAAATATTATGCATATAATAAACCTTTAAAGTTGGGTAAAGTAAACTTTATACATGGAGCTTACGCTACAACATACCATGCTAAAAAACATTTAGAAGCTTATGGATCAAACATAGTCTATGGACACACTCACGATATTCAGAGGCATAGTTTGACTAAATTAGATTCTGGTACAATTGCAGCATAGTCTATGGGTTGTTTAAAAGATATGTCACCGGGTAAAAACAAATGGTTAAAAGGTAGATTGCATAACTGGAATCATTGTTTTGGTATTGTAACATTCTTTGATAGACCAAAAGGTAACTTTCAGATAGAACAGATAGAAATTGTAAAAGGTCAATGTACGCTATGGGGAGAACAGTTTAATGCCTAAACGAATTTTACAATTAAATGATTTTAGTGGCGGTCTTAATGTAGAAAGAGATATAGCTGATATTGCAAACAATGAAGTAGGTGTAGCTGAAAATGTTATGTTTAATATTTACGGAGGTGTGCAACCATCTTACAGTATGAATCAAACTGCTAATAAGGTTACTGCATATCAAAGCTCAAACATACAAACAGTAGAGCCCGGATATGGTCTTGGTTATTTTGAAACAGATAGAACAAGAGATGCTCAAACTCTTGCAGTAACAACTGGTATACAAGGTGTAATAGATGTTACAGACGGTTCTCAGGTTGGTATACCAGCTCTTAATGGTTTTGTTGGATTAAAACATAATACTGGTGGAGAATATAAAGAGTTAGCTCGTTACGTTAATAATTCTCAAGAAGATCTAACAAGCAATTTTCCAATAGGAACTGTTATAAGAATAGTAGGTGTAGATGTAACCAATCTTGGTATTTTTCAACAAGGTCAAGGTCTATATACTGTTGTAGAACATAATAGTAATAGTCTAATATTAAATAAAAAAATAAGTATACGTACAGGAGAAGGCCCTAACATTAACAAGCAAACAGTTTGGGGAGCTACTATTACAGGTCATAAGATGGGTGACAACTTAATATTTTTAGCACATCCTTCTGTACATAAAGTAGATGTGTTTTCTACAGATGCAAGTGGTTGGCAAACTAATGCCATAACATTAAGAAACACTGATAGTGGTATTAATTCTAAAATGTTATTTATAAAAGGTGGAGACAATATACGTTGCATAGATACTGCAGATAAAAATAACGCCACTATTCAATGGTATGGTTTTATACAAAGAGAACATTTTAGAGATTTATCTAATACAAAAACATCTGATACTCAATCATTTACAGGGTATATTGCAAGAGATAATAAATTAAGCAGACCAACAGAGACTACTCTTAGTTCTGCTATAGCTGCTAATACTGATGCTATAGGTAATAACATTAGTTATCCGTCAGCAGGTGCAGGTTTTAGGTTGAAGGTAACTACTATACAACAAGATGGAGCTATCCCTAAAGGAACTAAAGTAGATCCAGATGGAAGTAGTGATACATATGAATATGAATTTGCATCATCGTTTATATACGATGGTAATCAAGAATCATTACTAACAAAATATTCTACTACACATAATACAGGTAATAATGATTTAAAACAATTAGCAATAAACATTGCTGTTAAAGCACCTTTTGACAGAAGAATATCAGGTGGTAGAATATATGCAAGAGCTGTAGACAGTGATGATGAATTTATTATGGTGTTAGACATACATTTAACTAAAGGGTGTAGAACAAAGTTATCTGATGACTATACTAAATGGCATGATGCAGGAAGCAATCAATACAATTGCCCTACTGCTACAGGGTCAGGTGATTTTATATTATCAGAGTTTGGTTTACTTACGTATGAAGTGTTAAATGGTTTTTCGTCTAGTATATATAGTAATTATATAGGCGAAGCAGGTGAACATTTTAAAGATGCAGTTGTTGCAAACAACAGAGCTTTTGTATGCAATGTAACTATGGCAGATGAAGATACAGGTATAGACAAAGCAAACTCTTTTGATAATTCAATACTAAAGTCTTTTCCTGATAGGATTATGTATTCGATGCCTAATCGTTTTGATACGTTTCCGTACCATAATTTTATAGAAGCTGCTAAAGCTGATGCAGATGTGTATGTAGCATTAGAAGCATATGCAGACAGACTGTTAGCATATAAGAATAAAAGCTTAGATATAATTAATATATCAGGAGATGATCGTAATTGGTTTCTAGAAGACAGTAAACAGTATCAAGGTGTATTGCATCCAGAGGCTGTAAAGAAAACACAGTATGGAGTTATATGGGTAAACAAGCAAGGACTTCATATGTACAATGGTCAAACAATAGTTAATCTAAAAGATAACAAAATAAGTGACACTGTATGGGAAGCTCATGTAACAAACCTTTCTAGTATTATATATGATGAGCAAGAGTCTATGGCATTTGTTGTAAAAAACATGAGCAATAATGGCGATGCTTATATGGTTGATTTACGTAAAGGCAACTTTACTTTAATTAAAAACTTTGTAAATGTTGCTAATGATGGAGTAACAAACTCTGTAGATACAGATAGTAATAACACACTTCTTGCTGCAGATACTGGAAACAATGTAGATGTTTATCAGTTTAATAGACAGGTAGTTTCAGCAGTTAGCAAACTAACAACAAAGGCATTTGATTTTGGCAGTGTACATCAAGTTAAAAAAGTATATGCAATACATGTTACTTACAAATCAGATCAAGTGTTAACAGGTAAGTTTTCTTTATTAGAAGAAGACGGTACTAGCACAGCTTTAAGTGGTACAGTTGCATCTGCTACAAGCAATTGGGCAAAAGTAAAACTTACTCCGTCAGCACCAGTTGTATGTAATAAACTATCAGTAAAATTAGATAGTACATCAACAAGTGCTAAAGTGTATATTAATGATATTGGAATAGAGTATAGAATCATTCATAAGAAAGGTTCGTAATGGATAGAGTATCAAGATTTATTAACAATAAAAAACAAGATAAGATACGTGTAGTAAACTCACAACCATCTATACAATCTATGAGAGAAGGTGAAGAAGTATTATTTTTTACTAAGGATGGAAAACTTTCTAGGTATAGAAAAGAACGTGGGCAGCTATGGCGATCAGATATGGTTAAAGCAGGATAAGAGGTAGTTATGTCAGTACAAAATTTATTTTTAACACAACAAATGAGAGAAACTCAAAGAAATCTTGAGAATCGTTTAGAAAAAGAAGAAGCTAGACAAAAAAAAGGTGGTCTTTTTAGTTCTATTGGAAGTGGTTTAGGCGGATTTTTAGGAGGAATTGGTGGAACAATGTTAGGTGCAGCATTAGCTCCTATGACTGGTGGTTTAAGTTTAGCTGCTACTGCTGGTTTAACAGGGTTAGGTGCTACAGCAGGATCACTTGCAGGTTCTAGAGTGGGTTTAGAATTAGGAGATGGCAAGCGATCTGATGCTATTGATTTAGGAATGAATAGAAGTGCTGTAACAGGTGAAGAAAGAGAATTTGGTCAAGACATAAAAGATAGATACAGAAGAGGAATAAATGATTTTCAAGATTCTCTAAATAATAGAATACTATCAAGTGCTTTACAAACAGGTATTAAAGCAGCAGCATTTGCTTATGGTGGTGGAGCTTTAAATAAACCTACAATGGCAGAAGGTACTGTTGTAGATGCATCAGGTAATGTAGTAGATATACCTAAAGCTAATGTAGCTGGTGCACAAGCATATCAACCTGCAAGTATGGGTGGTTCAGCAAGGGTTAATGTTAGCCAATTACCTGCACCTAGTGTAGCTCCTAGAGTTAATCCTTCACTTACTACTACCACTGCTCCTGCATTAACTACAGCACGACCACAACCAACTAATTTATTTGATCAGGCTATGATATCTCAACCTGATTTACCTGCAATGTCTAATCCTACTGTAGGTCAATTTTTTGATAACTTTTCTAGACAAGCAGAATTAGCTCAGTTTCCTAATTCGTTTACTGGGCCTTTAGCTAATAACATGATACCTAATCAAAACAATCAACTTTTTCAATATATAACAGATTTTAGAGGGAGACCCTAATGGCACATTCACCATATCATTTTGACTGGAACATTACACCGTCAGGTTTAGAACCACCTGCTAGCACAGAATCACCTGAACAATTTTTAGAAGAGTTTTCTAATATTACTGTGGATGGATTAACAGACGAAGATAGAATATTTTTACCTGATTCTAACCAAATGGCACAAAATATAGCTATGTCTAGATTTGGATTAGGAAATGCTATGACTGCACAAAAATTAGCTGGTACAAATAATCTTATAAACATGACTGGAGGAATGGGTGTCAATAGCATGGGTCAAGGTTTTGGTAGAAGGCAGTCAGCTTTAACACAGGGATTTAGAGACTTTAATCAACAACAACAAGCACAGCTTCAAGAAAATATAGCAGGGTTTAGATCAGATGTTTTAGGTGAACAGTTTCGTTACCAAGATGCATTAACTACAGCTTTAGGTAATTTAATACAAAGTGGTGAAAATGATGATTTAACTATTACACCTTCTGGGCCACCTCTTCCTTCCTTCACTACAGTTCCTACAGATTATCAAGGAGATTCGATTCTTGTAAATGGAACTAGATTACTTTGGACAGGATCAGGGTATGCACTTGCTAATACGCCAAGAGTAAATATGCCGATTTACACAGGTACTGGTGGTTAAACAATAAAATTAAATAGGAGTTAATTATGGCAGTAGATCCAGCATTAGTAGGCTTTGATGTAGTAAATACATTACAAGATACATTACTTAATTATGTAATGGCTAATAGAAGAATGCAACAACAAGACAGGCAGTGTAATACTCAAATGCAATTGCAACGAGATCAAATGAAAGATAGCAGAGATAGATTTGATAGAACTTTTGATGACAGTAGAGATAGGTTTGATATAAATACTGGTTTTAGAACTAGAGATGAAGATAGACTTATTTCAGCAGGTAAGTTTGATAGAAAAATGTTTGAAGATGTTTTTGTAAATGCACAAAAACAAAGAGAAGCTCAAGCAAAATACGATAGAGACTACAACGAATTTTATGATGCAAATAAATCAAAATACATGTTTGCATTAAATAGAGATAATGTAGAAAAAAATCTTAGAAGAGAGTTTGAACAACAGGTTGGTAAACGACCAGAGTTTGTAGTTCCTCCTTTACCTGAAGGTGATTTCCTAGGATCTCCAGTTTTTACAAATCAATATTTACAGATGATGCAAAATAATCCTGAAAATTTATTAAATATGATGATGATGTCAATGGCAGGAAGAGGAGGACAATAATGGATCCTAATTTAATAATAGATTTAATAGAAAATTATAATGCAAATCCACAAAGATATACAGATGAAGAAGCAGAGTTTATTGCACAGCTTTCAAATCAAGTAGGTCGTTATTTTAATAGAGACAGTAAACCAATTAGCAAAGCTTTATTTGATTTAGCTGATACTGCTACTTTTGGATTATTACCTAATGAACTTAGACCTGTTTCTAGAGGTGAATCTGTATATGGACAAACATTTTCTGAAGATGTTGGTGGTTTACTAGGAATGTTAGGTGGCGGTGCTCTTGGTGGTGCAGGAGCTGTTAGAGGAGCTAGAGGCATTATGAATATGTTTAGAAAGAGTCCTCCTCCTTTTTATAGTCAACCACGTTTACCGGGTTCTGTTCAATATGGTAGATATGGAACACCTCCAACAAGGAATCCTTTGCAATTAACGGAAGGTCAAAGATCCTTACCGGGTCAAACTAGAAGACAAATAAGAAGAAATAGACTTCCATTGGATTCTACTTCTGGAGAACCTATTGCAATGAGAGGTGATATAATGAGATATTTAAATCCAAGTAGTTTATTAGAAAATACAGATGAATATTTAGATACTGTGTTAAATAATGCTTTATTAAGATATTAATAAATGGCATCACCATATGAAGCTTATAAAGTACGTGAGTTAGTAACAGCGTACCGATCAGATCCTACTATGTTTACAGATGATCAATTAGATCAACTGGAAGCATTGGCTTTTGATAATGGAATAAAGTTTAAACGTATTAACAGTGAGTTTAATCTAAATAGAGCTATAAGACAGGCATTTGCTGGAGCTGTAGAAGGCTTTACTACATTTGATTTAATGTCTGAAAAGCCTCGTAATACAGGCGAAGCTATATTTAGACAGATTGGACATTTAGTAGGCTTTGCTCCGGGTATTGCTAAAGCACCTATAGTAGCTGCATCTAAAGTTGCACAACGAGTTACTGGCAAGCAAGCACCTAGTCGTTTTACAGAAGCAGTATTAGATCATATAGATATATTAAATACTAAGTCTGTTCCTATGCAATTTAGCAGAGCAGGTAAATTAGGTTTAGATAAAATATTAACTAAAACTGGTGCAGACTCTGCAGAATTATTAAAACGTGGTACTGTTGGTAGGCAAATAGCAGATGAAGCTGTAGGCTTGGCTTTTGCTAGTGGTATAAGTAATGTTTGGAAAGGTGAAGATGCTGTATTAGATGGTTTTATTGGTGGAGCTATAGCTGGTGGAGCTTTTGGTGGTTTAGGTAATTTTGTTTCTGTAGGTAATTTATATAAAGGTACACCTCAACAAGTTGAAAGAGCCAATTTAGCATTACGTACTGGAGTAGGTTCTTTGATTACTGGATTACCTAGTACACTTGCTGATGAGCCTACAGAAATGCAGATATATAATTATTTATTAGGTGGATTCTTTGGGTACAATGCTAGACCTGCAGTAGATAAAGAAGCATCTAAATGGTTTAATAATAATAGAAATCCTAGAGAAAACTTCAGACCAGAAGAGTCTAAGGATTTTAAAGACCTAAGTAAAGAAGCAAAAGATTATATACGTTATGAACACCCAATGGGTTATGAGTCTAGTCAAGGAGAAGCAGGAGGTAGTTCGGGAGTAGCTTTACGATATTTAAATAGAAAAGCAGAAGAAAATGGTGAGACTATAAATTTTAGACAAGAAGCTATTGACCATTTTAAACGTAACAATATACAGTATACTGAAAAAGATGTGCTTGATTATTACAGAGAAAGAGCTATAGAGCTGTATGATATTGGTAGAGATAATATTAGGAATGCTGTAGTATTTAGAAATAACATATATAATAACGAACAAATAGACCAGATGGACACAGTGCAACGTGATCTATTTAGTTTAAGAAAAACGTCTAATAAAATATTTGATAAAACAGACAGGTTTGATACTAGTGTAGACGTAGCACAAACAATTAAGAATACTTTTGAGCAGTCTAACAATGACATAGAGATATTTCGTCAGAATATTAAAAATGCATTTGGTGATGTCATTAGTCCAGACATTAACAAAGAATTAACACAATACTTTATTGACAAGTCTAACATTATGCAGCCGATTGATTTACCATTTATTCATGGAAATCAGGCTAGGTTGGCATTGGTAGAAAACGAAAGAATAGGAGATGTAACTATAAGAGAAAAAGCTCCTATGCTTCCTATACAAAAGTTGTTACCAGATGCTAACATAAGATTTATGACACATGCTGTGTTAGATGGTAGTCCTGTAAAAATACTAGGTCAAACATCTAAGGATGGTGAAATAGTATACGATATAAATCAAAAACAACTAGGGTTGCTTAACGATGTTTTAGCAAGTAAAAACAGATACATGTTAAGTGCTAACAAAGATAAGCTTAATGTATTTACTAGTGAGTTTAGAGACGATAACTATACGCTTGACGATATATTTAATATATTATCTAGGTCTGGCAGGAGTTTAAAAGAGTTACAAAAAAATTATGATGATGCATTGAAATTAGAATACGAGTTGTTTGGTAAAAATGATAATGTTGCTCAAATACATAGAAGAAAGTTTATATCTAATATTGTTAATGAAGCAGAATTAGAAGGATTACCTGTAGAAGAGGCTTATAGATTTATACAAAAAGACTCACCTTATTTTAAAGATGTAGTAGACTTTAATAAACGTATGCAATTAGCTACTACTAGAATGTTTTATATGACACCTTCTAGTTTTAAAAATGTAGCAGATACAAACCAAGGTCA
>Ga0160423_10001051_pt1 | contig 22966 bp, 21 predicted proteins | sample CRUFie14St8metaG_FD_108191 | JGI IMG/M metagenome (GOLD analysis project Ga0160423, IMG submission 108191) | Marine microbial communities from the Costa Rica Dome - CRUD Field 142mm St8 metaG | ecosystem: Environmental > Aquatic > Marine > Oceanic > Photic zone | place: Costa Rica: the Eastern...
GTAGAAAGGTTAGACGAAGATTTAGCCGTATGGTTCGGTACAAAAAAAAAGAAAAAAGGGGGTAAACAACCACAAGGACCTTGGGTAAACATATGTAGAAAAAAGAAAGGTGGTGGACACCCTGCATGTGGAAGAAGTGATTCAGATAAAGGTGGTTACCCTGTTTGTAGAGCAAAAAGTGTTGCAGCTAATATGTCACAATCTGCTAAAGACTCAGCATGTAGACGTAAAAGAGAAAAAGAAAAGAATGATGGTAAATCAGGTAAAGGACAATCTCCAAGCCCAATTAAGGTAAAAAATTACAAACCGAGAAAAAGAAAAACTTCTAAGAGAAAATCTAAAAAGAATGAATCAGTAAACATCAACAGAATGATGATTACTGAAAACAGAACAATTGTTAGTGAAGGATTAAGATATCATTTAGATAATCAAATACCTTTATCAGAAAACATCTATAGATACGGTAGTGAATCTTTTTTTAATTTAATTAATGAAGTAAGAAAATTACATAGTAGTAATAAAGTTAATTTATCATATAAGGATGAAGAATTACTTAAAACGGATATTGGTAGGAAAGCAATATTTGAGGGTAAAGAAGTTTGGTTAGATATCCCTATGGAAGACAATGAAATTTTAACTGAAGCTAAATTTAGAGGTAAGACTGTAAAGACTAGTTCCCCACAAAGAAGTTCTTCTGGTGGTAAAGCATATAAAGTATATGTAAGTGGATGTGTTAATAAAACTAAATCCAACCCATCTGGAGTAAAACAAATTAGGTTTGGTTCTGGTGGATTAAAAGCTAAGTTAAGTAATAAAGAAGCTAAGAAATCTTACAACGCTAGACACGGTTGTTCTAAGGGTAGACATAATGATAAATGTAAGGCAGGATATTGGTCTTGTAGATTACCAAGATACGCTAAGAAATTAGGTTTATCTGGTGGTGGAACATGGTGGTAAAAAAAAATATATGAAAAAGATAAAATTAACAGAAAAAGATTTATTGAGAATAGTTAAGAAAACTATTAAGGAAGATAGGAAAACTGAAAATTACATGTTTTTTAGTAACCTTAAACAAATGAGAAGACAGATTGATATGATGTTGGAAAATTTAAATCCTCATTGGGTAGATTCAACATTGGCAGATGGACACGACTGGGCAGACGATAAGATAAGTGAATCTAAAACAAATATTGATAGTGTATTCGATTTCTTTATGAATAAAAAAGAAGATAACCCACATAGTGTTATAGAAGAAAAATGGAGTAAAAAATATAAAGATTCTATAGATTGTAATAACCCAAAAGGTTTTTCCCAAAGAGCACATTGTCAAGGTCGTAAAAAATAAAAGTTATGGGAAGATTATATAAAAATAAAAGATTATATATAGAAAGAGCTAACCGAAGAATATTAGGTGAATCAGAAATGAATTGCCCCGAAGCAACAACTGATAGTAGTTTAAATAATGAAAACAAAGAGAAGATTGCAAAAAATAACCAATATGGTTTACCTACTGAAGAGGCAAAAGAAAAAGGACAAAGTTGTGCTAACTGCGTTGCTTACGATATTTCTAAAAGAATGAAGGATTGTATGGATAATCAAACAGGTGAAATTGGTTATTGTTGGATGCATCATTTTATGTGTGCAGGTAAAAAATGGTGTAATACTTGGGTTGTTGGTGGACCTATTACTTCTGATAGTGAATCATATGAAAAACAAATGGCATAAATTATGTTTTTTAAAATTACTGAGGGAGACCCAAAAAAAGGAACAGGTAAAAAACCAAAAGGTAGTGGAAGAAGATTGTACACCGATGAAAACCCAAAAGATACTGTATCTGTTAAATTTAGAACAAAAGAAGATATAGTTGATACGTTAAATAAATCTTCTTTTAAAAGTAAATCTCATAAAAGACAATCACAGATTATAAATTTAATACATCAAAGAGTTAGGGCTGCATATAATAACGCAAAAAACGAAGAGACAAAAAAAAGATTGAAGAGGGGGTTAGATTATATAACAAATAAAAAAGAAAAGTCAAAGGAGAAAACAAAAAGACAAACAGAGTCTTTTATGCCGTTTGAAGAAAAAATAGAAAATGGATATCACATTAGAACATTCTCTAATGAAACTGATAATGGTGAATTAGTGTGGCATAGAGATAAAGAAGATAGAATTGTAGAATCTATCGGTGATACTAACTGGATGATTCAATTAGACAATGAAATACCTAAACCTTTAACTGAAAGAACCTTTATACCTAAAGAGGTATATCATAGAGTAATAAAAGGAGATGGAGATTTAAAAGTAAGAATTAAAAAATTATGAATTTAAACTTCCAACATATAATTAACGAAAGTATTGAGGACAACCCTAAAATAGAAAACATGATGTTTCGTCTGTTTAATAGGGAGTTTTTTTCTATATGGAGGGATGAAGATAATAGTCCACATAGAACCGGTTTTAGATATGATAATCTTGCACAGGTATTAGATGTTTTTGTAGAAATGGTGGCATTAGACTATGAAGTTGTTTTATATTTTTTCATAAAATGGACACTAGACCCTAATTCTAAATGGAATGAGTTAGATGGTGGTAATATATTTGGGGAATTTCAGATAGATGAGGTAAGGGGTTGGAGAGATATGACTAACATATATGGTATATTAAAAAAGTTAGATTGGTTTAATAAAACTTTTAACACAGGAAAAACTGATGAGGATGGCAATCCAATAAAACTTAATTATTATGATACTTTGTCATTTAGTGATACCGAAGGATTATACCCTAATATGGTATTATCTGTTGATGGGTGGGATGATTTAACAGAGTTATTTGATAATGAGGAGTTGGCAGAAGAGGTATTTAGTGAAGATTATAGTGATTTCTTTTCTTATTACGATACCCCAATAGATGAGATAGTCTCAGATATGACAGGAAAGGCAATGGATAGTGTAATAGAATCCATACCTGAATATACAGACAAAATTATGGTTGGTGTAAATGGAGGAGAAGAGTTATATGAAATGGGTATGCCTGAAGAGGTTGTAGGTGATGATGATTTCTTAGACATTAACCCAACTTTTATAAATACATTAAGGACACAGATAAAAAATAATGAAGTAGATGGAGAAGATGTTTTAAATTTTTTATTAGATTATAGTGAACTGATTGACTTAGAAAGAGATATTAGAAGTGCATACGAAAGAACAATGAATGATGTGATAGAATCAGATATGAGGAATAGGGGAATAGAAGAAATTACTGAATTATTTGGTGGTAAACCAGATTGGGTAGAAAATACTAAAAGTGGGGATAGTAGAAGGTATGATTTAAAAGTACCAATACCTACAGAATTAATAGATAGGGTAATTGAACATTATATTGATGTTGAAACCGCTTTTGTTGAGGAACAAGAATCAAACTTTGTAGATGCGGTTGTAGAAATGTTAAATGATGATGGAGATTTATTAGATTTACCTAATTTAGATTACTACTATCCCGACACTACAAAGGCGAAAGAGTGGTTTGAAGAGAGTTTATATAATTATTTAGGAATGAGTGCGTAATATTATGAAGATTAAATTAACAGAGGAACAATATCGTAAGTTTGTATCGGAAGATACTAATCACACTAACTTTATGGATAAAGTTTATAAAGAAATTGAAGGTAATGATTTTGAATATGTTTGGGATTTAATAGTAAATACATATGGGTTTACTGTAGATGAAGTTATAGAAGATGAGATGTTATATCACTTATTAGGTTATAAAATGTTAGATAGAGTACGAAATTCGGGTTACTTAGGTTTTAATCCTAGACCTTATAGAAGGTATATGAATGCGATTGCAGAAAAACTTAGTGATGAAGTATTTGAATCCAATATCCCATCCCCACAGATGGCAATAGAACTGAAGCAAATACTTTATCTATTTGATGATTCAGTTGCAAGAAATGAAACTGTAGAAAGAATATTAAATACTGTAGATTTAGCATTAGAGTATTTTTTTGAACATAACTCACCTAAAAAAGCAATACAATTAGCATCACTTTTATATAAAAAAATAAGAGGTGGAGGTATTGTTTTTGATAGAGATGTTATAAATAAAATTAGAAATTTTGCAGAAAGACAAGGACTAATACTATTCCCTAAAACTGCGGGACTAACTTTTGAGAAAAAGGATGGTATGATACAGTCACTAATAAATTACATTCAAGATAAACCTAAGAAAACTAAAGAAGGATTTTTAAAATATATAAATTCTAGAGGTAGATCATCAGGACAACACTCAACATTTTTTAGAGCGGCAGTACAAGCGGGTATTATTAAAAAAGTTAGGGATGGTAGAACAATCACTTACGAATTAGGTCCCAATTACGAAGCGTGGAAAAACGGTAATTTAGTTGCATTTTAACTATTTATTTACATTTTGATATTTATTAGTAAACTTATCTTATGGATAGAGGACAACAATTAAAGGTATATGCGAAGTGTTTGGGTGATCCTATATATACAATTGAGACGTTTCTTAAAACATATGATTTAACACAAAAGGGATTTGTTCCTTTTAAATTATTTCATAAACAGAAAGAAATAATTAAATCATATGAAAAACATAATCGTAATATTGTAACTAAACCAAGACAGGCAGGTGTATCTACAACTACTGCAGCATATATCGCCGCAAAGATTGCGTTTGGTGATCCTAATAATCCTTGGAAAGTACTAGTATTAGCCAATAAACAAACATTAGCACAAGAGTTTTTAAAAAAAATAAAAGATTTTTTAGATCAGATACCACCATGGGTATGGGGTATTGATGAGGGAGATTCTTATTTATCTATTGAAGCCAAAGGACATATTAAAACTAAAGACACTCAATGTGAAGTAAAAGCATTAGCAACATCAAAAGATGCACTTAGGGGTTATACACCAACATTTTTAATTATGGATGAGGCAGCGTTTATCGATAATGGTGCAGAAGTATTTGGTGCCGCTTTAACATCGTTAGGTACAGGTGGTAAGGTAACACTTATTTCAACACCTAACGGACAAGATGCATTATATTATAAAACTTATGATGGTGCAAAACAAGGAGATAATAACTTCAACATTATTGAAATGAGGTGGCATGAAGATATTAGATACAATAGAGGGTTAAGATGGTTAAGAAATGAAGGTGAAGAAATTGTTTGTGAGACTGTGGGTAGAGAAACCTTAAGGTGGGAATATAGTGGTAAAACTTACGAAACTAACAGTATAAATATTGAAGACTATAATATAATGGTTAATGATGGTTGGAAAGGTTCTTCTCCGTGGTACGAAGAAATGTGTAGAGATATGAATGGGGATAAAAAACAAATTGCACAAGAATTAGATGTGTCGTTTGTATCTTCAGGTGGTAATGTTATTGATGATGAGTACATAGAATTTCAAGAACAAAATAATGTACAAGAACCTAAGTATAAAGCAGAGATGGAGAAATCCATGTGGATATGGAAAGAACCCGAAGAAGGACATAAATACATTATGGGTGTAGACGTTTCTAGAGGAGATGGTAAAGATAGTTCTACTATTGTTATTTTAGATTTTGAAAACTTAGAACAAGTTGCAGAATTTAAGTATAAATTACCTCCAGATTTATTGGCAGAAATAGTTTATAAATATGGTAATTTATATAATGCATATACTGTAGTAGATATTACAGGTGGTATGGGTGTTTCTACAGTTATGAAATTATTAGAAATGGGATACACACATTTACACTACGATGATCCTAAAAGTAGAAAATTAAGTGAAAAATATGCTAAAACCTTATATAAACAAGGGGATAAAGTACCTGGTTTTAATGTGGGTAGTAGTAGATTACAAATGGTTAGTGATTTAGAAGAGCATATAAGGGAGAATAAAACTATTATACGATCAGTAAGATTAATTTCAGAATTAAAAACTTTTGTATATAGAAATGGTAGACCAGATCATATGGATGGTTATCATGATGATATAATTATGGCATTAGCAATGCCAATATTTGTGGTACAAACTACGTTTAAAAAATTAAAACAGATAGAAAATCAAACTAGAGCAATGTTAGATAGTTGGACTACAGTTAGTAATAATACTAATAAGATTACACCTAAACAAACGCATGTAAATCCATTTTATAGTAATACCCCTACATATGAACCTAAACAAAATAATGGAAATAACGATAATGGAGAATATAATTGGTTATTTGGTATAAAGTAATATTTAGTTTTTACTAGATATTTATTATAATAGTAAAAAGATATTTAATAAAATGGCAAGAAAAACAATATTTCAACAGTTAAGTGACTTATTTGGTCCTGAAAGAAAACAAGCGGAAAGTAAATCAAGATATTCAATAAACGATAAAGAGTTGTTAAAAACTCAATCAAAAGAAGAATATGATTATGAATTACTTCAAAAACAACAAGACGCATATCTAGCGAATCAATGGAAAAAGGTAGACAATGAGATTTATCAACACTCAATATATTATGAAACAACAAGATTGGCATCTTATGCAGATTTTGAGGGGATGGAATTCTTTCCAGAAATTGCTGCGGCGTTGGATATTTTTATGGAGGAATCTACAACACCTAATAGTGATGGTAAAATACTTAATATATTTTCAGAAAGTAAAAGAGTAAGAAGAATATTACAAGACTTATTTTTTAATAGACTAGATATACACACTAACTTACCAATGTGGGTTAGAAACACATGTAAATATGGTGATAATTTTTTATATTTGTCTATTGATAGTGAAGATGGAGTTCAAAGTGTAAAACAATTACCTAATATTGAAATTGCGAGAAAAGAAAATGATGGATTTGGTGAAAATTCTAACTTATCTACACAAGATAAATTTAATCCAGTTAAATTTGTGTGGGGACAAAAAGATATGGAGTTTAATGCGTGGCAAGTGGCACACTTTAGATTATTAGGTGATGATAGAAGATTACCATATGGGACTTCTATTTTAGAAAAAGCTAGAAGAATTTGGAAACAATTACTTTTGTCCGAAGATGCTATGTTAATATATAGAGTAACTAGAGCACCTGAAAGAAGAATATTTAAAATATTTGTTGGTAACATCGATGAGAAAGATGTACCAGCATATGTGAACAAAATCGCAGATAACTTTAAAAGAAGTCCTGTAATTGATCAACAAACAGGTCAAATAGATACACGTTACAATCAAATGGCACAAGATCAAGATTATTTTGTACCTGTAAGGGATCAAAATGCACCTAGCCCTATTGATACTCTTCCTGGTGCTACTAACCTATCTGAAATTGCTGATATACAATTCCTTCAAAAGAAATTGTTTACTGCATTAAGAGTACCTAAACCATTTTTAGGTTTTGAAGAAGTAACAGGTGAGGGTAAAAATTTAGCATTACAAGATATTAGATTCTCTAGAACAATTAATAGAGTACAACAGGCAATTATACAAGAATTAAATAAAATTGCAATCATACACCTTTATATTTTAGGTTTAGAAGATGAATTAGAAAATTTTACATTAACACTTAATAACCCATCTACACAAGCAGAAATGTTGAAGATAGAACAAACCCAATTAAAAGTTACCTTATATAAAGACGCAGTGTCAGACGCAGGTAATGGTTTTGGTGCTTATTCTATGACTAGAGCTAAAAGAGATATATTAGGTATGTCTGAAGAAGAAATACGTAATGACTTAGAACAACAAAGAATGGAGAAAGCAGCTAGTGCAGAAATGGAACAAACATCTACAGTAATTAAGAAAACAGGTATATTTGACAGAGTTGATACATTATATGGCGATCCAATGGGTGCTGAAGGAGATGCTGAAGGTGACGCAGCAGGAGGTGATATGGGTGGAGACACTGGTGGTGATGACTTTGGTGGAGGTGGGGACTTCGGTGCAGACTTAGCTGGTGGTATGGATGATGCTGCAGCTACTGATGCAGGTGGAGAAGCTGCAGCGGCTGAAGCACCGGCAGCGGTAGAATCTATTAATAAAAAAGAAAATCTTTTAATGGAAGAAAAACAAAGAGAACTACTGGATAGTAAAGTTAAAAAATATCAGAACATGTATTTTAAAAGATTAATGGAGAGTATAGATAAAGATGAAAAAGTTTTTAATGTAGAAAATTTAGACGATGAAGTTAATACAATTAACTCTAAGATAGAAGAAATGTCAAAAGAAATAGATAGTATTATTGAAAACGAAGAAAAGTAAACTTTTTATTAAAACTTAATATTTATAAATAAACAAAAGAATATGACTAATTTTGGACACATAAAAGACACTTTTAATAATATATTATCTGAATCTATTTTAACTAAAAATAATGAAGGTAAAAAATTATTTAAAAAATATATACAAGTACTTAAAGAAGATAGTAACTTAAAAAAAGAATATCTTATATATAAAAACTTAACCACTAAAAAATTTAATAATGAATCTGATGCTAAAGATTATATCAAAGAAAACATAGATTTATTAAAAAATAATAATCCATCTAAAGGATTAAATAAACTTAAAAGTATTTTAGGTGATAAGGAATTAGTAAATGAAAATGATGAAATATATAAACATATTAATATTTTACGTAACACTAAAAAGACACCTAATAGTTTAGAAAAAATACAAAAGTCTTTAAATTTCTTTAAAGAAAGAATGTTAAAAGAAGAAATAGTAGTAGAAAGTGAATATGATGCTACAGGTGTACCACCTTCAATTTTAACTAAATTAGCAGTAAATAAATTTAATAACAAATATGAAAATATTAGTGAAGAAGAAAAAAGTATTATTAAAAACATTTTAAACGGTAATGAGGAAGATAAGAAAGAAACTTATACTAATTTAAAAAATGAGTGTATAGACATTATTGATAACCGTTTAAATGAAAATTCAGATTTAGATTTAAAAGATAAACTTTTAAAAGTTAAAGATAAATTATTAAGAACATCTTTTAATGAAGAAACATTCCCTACTGATATCGATAGTATATATAATTTAAAAAATTCAGTAACAGAATAAACCTATTAAAACCCACTAAACAGTGGGTTTTTTTATGCATAGTTTGACATCATAAACAAAAATGATTATCTTTATATTAAAATAACATAAAAGAAATTAACTATGAATGAAACGAGGAAAAGAATTAAAATTAGATTTAAACCCAAATTATAAAATAAAAGTTGGGACGGTGGATAATAAAAACCCAAAAACAATATACATAAATCTCTCCGCTTGGGGACAATTAAAAAAATATGATATAGATTTAAACTATGAAGGTGTAATTAATAAATTAAGAAAAAATATTAAACACAAAATTAATAGTTATAATTTAAATGAATTCCAAAGAGGAAAATATATAGTAGATCTTGATATGAGATCTTCAGGTATAAAACCAACCAAAAGAAGTTTTATGTCTTGTGAAATAACTTTATTTCAAAAAGAATCAATTCCAGTTAATAACCCATTAATTGTAAATTCATCTAAACAAATAATAAAAGATGTTATAAAAGATTGTTTAGATACTAATACTCATTTCTCTTTTTATAAAACTAAAAACTAAAGTTTTTTATAATAAAGGTATATTTATATGTAAAGTATATCTATATTATGGAAATTTTAAAAAACAATGAGTTAAATAAAAAAGGTATCTTAGTAGAATATGATGCTGGATACATCTCTCCTAAAGATAATAGACATTTCATTAACGAAATAAATAAACTAACTAAAGGTGGACAAATAGTCGAAGACCCTTTAGTTGTTTATGCAGTAATGCAAAAATATGGTGTGGAGAATAGAAACGGTAGAGTATATCCTGAAAAAATACTTAAAAAAGAATCTGAAAACTATATGAAACTTATTGAAGAAAAAAGAGCTATGGGTGAAGCAGATCATCCAGATTCTTCAATAGTCGCTATTAGTAGAATTTCTCATAATGTAACTGAACTATGGTGGGAAGGTAATGTACTAATGGGAAAATTAGAGATTATTATGTCACCAGGATTTGTAACACAAGGTATAATATCATGTGAAGGAGACCAAGTTGCTAACCTATTAAGAAAAGGTTTAAAGATTGGTGTATCGTCTAGAGGTGTAGGTTCATTAAAAAAGGAAGATGGAAAAAATATAGTACAAGACGATTTTGAATTAATATGTTGGGATGTGGTTACATCACCATCAACTCCAGGTTCTTGGATATATAATGAATCACCTTCCAAAGAACAACAAATGTCGGAATCTAAAGAAAATAAAGATAAAGATTTATTAATTGATTCTTTAGATAATTTTTTGTCAGATTAATTTCACAATAAATCCACACTTTTATCATTTTTTGCATATTTATAAAAAAATGGCATTTTATAGTGCTGCATTTTTTATTATAATAACAAAATGTAAAAAAAATAAAAATTTACAATGGCTACAAAAAGAAAATCAATCATCGAAGAGGCTTTGTTAGAAGCAAAGTCTTTAGAGGATGCCTTAAAAGCCAATACGAAAGAAATGCTTGCTTCACATATGAAACAAGAAATTGAGAACATCGTTGAGTCATCATTAAATGAAGATGAAGAAGAATTAGAAATCGATGTGGAAGGGTCCGATGAAGAAATGGAAGAAATGCCAGCAGAAGCTGGAGATGACTCAGAAGAGTCAGAATTAATGGATTTAGATGTCGATCTTGACGCTTTGGCGGGAGACGGTGGTGAAGAAGTTGAATTAGATGTTGCTGAATTACCTGCAGAATTAGATATGGGTGATGAGGAAGAATTAGATTTAACTGGTGCATCAGACGAAGAAGTAATCGCAGTATTTAAGAAAATGAGCGATGAAGACGAAGTTGAAGTTGTTAAAGACGCTGACGGAATCCACTTAACAGATAACGAAACCGGTGCAGAATACTACATCAAAGAAGGTGACGAACATTATGAAGAATCTTATGACAAAATGGACGAAGAGTCTGATTGTATGAAAGAGGAAGCAGGATGTGGCAAGAAATATGAAGGTCACGATCCTATGGACGAAGAAGAAGTAATGTACGAAATCGAACTTGATGAAGAACAACCTTATGGTGGTAACAAAGGAGACGAATCTAAAAGTCGTAGAGATTACATGGAAGAAGGTAAATATGGCGGCAATAAAGGAGACGAATCTAGAAGTCACAGAGACTATATGGAAGAAGGTGATGACATGAAAGAAGGTCATTATGGTGGTAACAAAGGTGATGAGTCTAGAAGTCACAGAGACTATATGGAAGAAGGTGATGACATGTATGAAGGAAAATATGGCGGTAATAAAGGCGATGAGTCTAGAAGTCATAGAGACTACATGGAAGAAGATGAAGAAATAGTAGATTTAGATGTTAAAGAAGGTGATGACGCAATCGAAGAAGACAAACTTAAAAGACACCAATCAACTGGTTACCAAAGATATAGTGGTGCCAAAGCTGGGTCAGATCAAGCAAGTCCTTACGGTGGTGTATCAGAATCTAGAAAAAGAAGAACACCTAAAAATGTACAAAAAGTATCGGAATCAAAAATTATGAAGGAATACAAAGAGTTAAAATCCAAAAACGAAGAGTATAAAGGAGCACTTAAAGTATTCAAGAATAAATTAAACGAAGTTGCTTTATTCAACACAAATTTAGCATACGTAAATAGATTATTCACTGAACATTCTACAACCAAATCAGAAAAGATGGAAATCTTAAAAAGATTTGATAATGCAGAAAGTATCAAAGAATCAAAATCTATCTACAAGTCAGTAAAAAGTGAATTAGATTCTAAGTCACCAATTACAGAATCTGTAGAGAATAAAGTTAATAAAACTGTTAAGTCTTCTAAATCGGATTTGAATGAATCTACTGCTTATGTAGATCCACAAATAACTGCGATTAAAGATTTGATGAGAAAATTATCATAAAATAATAAAATAACAAAAAAATAAAAAACTCAAAAAATGGGACATTTATTAAATTCAGGTGAAGTTGGAAATATCGGACTTGAACACTTGAAGCAAATTAGATCTAAAACCATCGGAAAATGGGATTCTTTAGGATTCTTAGAAGGTTTAAAAGGTCACGTAAAAGAGAACATCGCTCAGTTATACGAAAACCAAGCTTCAGCTTTATTGACAGAAGCAACAGATGCTCAATCGTCTGGTTCTTTCGAAACTGTAGTTTTCCCTATCGTAAGAAGGGTATTCTCAAAATTATTGGCTAACGATATCGTATCGGTACAGGCGATGAACATGCCAATTGGAAAATTATTCTACTTTGTACCAAAAACAACTGGAAGAAATCACAATCCTTTAAATGGTAATGCTGAAAACGGTTCTTTACCAGAATGTGTATTTAGTTCTTGTAGTGGAAATGCCGTTTCAGAATTCTTACAAAAATCATTATATGATGTATTCTATAATGACGGTATGTTTGATGCATCTAAAGGTACTGCTACAATACAAACTACTGAAGCTTATGGTGTTATTGTAAGTGCTAACGGTGAAACTGTTGAAACTGCATTTAGTGCACAACCATTAGCGTCTGACGGTTCATTAAGAAATGTAACTATGTGTGTATCAGGATTTACATCTGATGGAGCTGGAAGATTAACTGGACCTGACGGAAACGAAATGGATACAGAATCTTTCTTATCTTCATTAAGAGTTGTTGCTGATTTAGACATCAAAGATAAAGACGGTAAAACAATTATCGAAGCAGGTGCATCAGTTCCGTTTAACGTAACTGCACAGAAATATGGAAAAGGTATCGTTAATTACGATGATATCTGTGATCCACAAGGATGTTTAATGTTAACTGCAGATTTAACACACCCAGCTTGTGTTTCATGTGCTACTGAAACTTTTGATGGTTACATCGGAGCGGATAGTGCAACATCTGTATCATTCTCTGCATCTTGGATGCAATATGCGACTTTAGAATTCGCAACTGAAATGGGAGAAGTTTCTTTCGAACTTGATGAAGTAGTTGTTTCGGTAACTGAAAGAAAATTAAGAGCAACTTGGTCTCCAGAACTAGCACAAGATGTTAGTGCATTCCATAACATTGATGCTGAAGCTGAATTAACGGCTTTATTATCTGAGCAAGTAGCAGCTGAAATCGACAGGGAAATCCTTAGAGATTTAAGATCTGGTGCAGCTTGGACATTAAGATGGGATTATAACGGATGGAAGAGAACTTCTGGTAATGGTGGATTTAACGCTTACACTCAAAAAGAGTGGAATCAGACATTAATCACTAGAATTAACCAATTATCTGCACAAATCCATAAATCAACTCTAAGAGGTGGTGCTAACTTTATCGTAGTTTCTTCTGAAGCTTCAGCGATATTTGATGATTTAGAATACTTCCACGTATCTAACGCAGCACCTGAGCAAGATCAGTACAATATGGGTATTGAGAAGATTGGTTCATTAGGAGGAAGATACACTGTATATAGAGATCCTTACGCACCAGCTAACTCAATCATTGTTGGACACAAAGGAAAGTCATTATTGGACACTGGGTACATTTATGCACCTTACGTACCATTACAATTGACTCCTACGTTACAAAACCCATTCAACTTTGCACCAACTAAGGGTATCATGACTAGATACGCTAAGAAAATGGTTAATAACCGTTTCTATGGTACATTGACAATTGATGGAGTTGTAACATTTGATGTTAACTTATTAAGATAATCTTAATAATACAACTTAATACTAAAAAGGGTGGAATTTATTTTCTACCCTTTTTTTTTGTTTTATAAGATATTTATTATTATATTAGCATACTATGATTATTAAGAAAAAACACGTATTATTAGAATCACTTTTAATTGACACTATTGATGAGTTTACACCACAAGAAAAAAAATTATTAACTGTTCTTCATCAAAAATTTGGTATGGGATCTGGTAAGATTGAAAAATCATGGAATTTTGATAAGTGGAGTGCTGCAGCATTCTTAATAGAATTTTTTGAGACACCATATGATATTGCACATGATTTAGCGTCTACCTATTTTTGGAATGGTGAAAAATTGTTTAAGGAGTTCGAAACTCTTAGGAAAAAAAATAATAGAAGTGATTTATTTATGAATCACGCATTTAGAGATATACTAGAAGACTACATTGAATCAAAGAAAACCGAAGATAATAATTTTTATCTAACAAAACCCGTAGAATATAACGTTAAAACTCAAAATGAAAATGAGGTACTTCCCGGCATTATATATCAAAGTTTTCCACCAAGAAGTTATAAAGAATTGGAGGAGTCTAGAAAAGAAGCAAATGAAGTAAAATTATCCGTAAGACCTATGGTTTGGTCTACCTATAACGGTGTTATGTTATATATCCAACCTACCCAAGAAGATATTATAGAACCAAAGGATATAGAGACTACTAATTGGGATACGATGCGTAATATGGGTATAACTGCATCAATACGATTAGATTACTATAAAGATGAAGATGAAAAATCTCAAAATTATCTTCAAGGTAAATGTGAATATAAATTCGGACATGAGTATAAAGATGAGGGTATAATATGGAGTGAAGACATAAAATTACCTGAAGTTTTATCAAGAGAAAGTATTATTGAATTTATAGATATGTTACTAGAAAAATTACGTTCTACACTTAATGGAATGACGTTTATTTACGGTAAAGGTGTAAAAGAGAATTAAAATGACTTAAATCCTGTCTTATATGTATATACATATAAGACTGTTAAAAATCCCCTAAAATCGACTAAAATCAGTGTAATTTGTCTACTTGATTGACAATATTAAAGTTCATTACGTTAGTATACTGTTTAACTTCTTGATTTGACGTTAATTTAATGTCGATATAATATTCATTAGGTATCATCCAAGAAGTATCCAATAAGAAATAATTAGATAGATATGCCATATTAACATCCCTCCAATCAATTACATTTACTTGTGTGTTTCCTTCGGTAACCCACACCCTATATTCTAAATTATCAATAGTTTTACTTTCGTCAACTGTAAAAGGTAATCTCGCAGATACTAAAATTTTTCTTACATCACCTCTTTTGATTCTTTCATCTCTTTTAACACCACTTAATGACATTGCATAATCTACAGGAAGAGAATCGTTATTGCCTATTTGATAGTATTCACTTTCTGGTTTAATTTCAAATGATAATTCAACATTTTCAATATTTATACCATCTACTATTAAATCACTCCATTCATCGAAGTATAATATACCACTTTCAACAGTATTTGGTACGAATACTTCTGCGTAATAAATTCCAGTTGATACCTGTACTGTTTCTGTAATAGAAGAAAATATAGTACCCTCATTATCATATATGGTAACACTAGGATTAGTATCTAAATTTTTAGGTTCTCCACCTACATTACTATAAAGGTATATTTTATTATTTTTATTTTTATAGAAATTTTTTCTATCATCCTTAATTGGGTTATTATAATCAGTATCTAAAAATGGTTGGTAGTATGTCTGTGTATGTCTACTAAAAAAACCTACATATTGTGCAGGAACTATAATAGTTTCTTCTAATGGTGGGACAAAGGCAATTCCGTAACCATAATTAGTTGTTCCACCAGTAATTAAACTATTAACTTCTTCAGTCATATCCATTTCAATATTTTCATTACCTTTATCAAAATGTTGTGTTGTAACTGTAATTCCTGTTACTGAAGGTGTTACTGTTGTATGACCTGTCAAACCTTCACAAGTTGATCCACTATCCCCATTAAAATCACAATAAGTTTCTGCGGAATAGACTCCCTCACTAGACCAAGGATTCAATGTATCTGCCAAAAACCAATTACTAGCACTTTGTACAAATGTAATGTCATTGTCGTCCTCTAATTTCATATATCTTTGGTAATCATAACCTGTACCTTCATCCCAATCTTGATTAACTCTAAATAACATTAATTCAAAAGAAGATGTTCGTTGTTTATCATCTAATGCTTTTTGTGCTTGAAGATTACTATCAAAAAAAGAACTGTTACACATTCTTAGAGTATGAGTAACTTTAGATAAATCCCCTAATTCTCCATTATTATATCTATTTTGTAAATCTTCAACATCAAAGTATAATAAATGTCTAGTAAAATCAGTTTCTCCAGTTTTTCCACCATAAAATAATTCTACTATAGGATTTCTACCCGTATTAACGTCACTATTTTTAATTATAGTGTTGTTTTTATCTATGTAAGTTCTTATTACCATTTCTTTTTATTAATAAATATCTTAATTACTGTTAATGTTTTTATTTAATATCCTATCTAAGTTAAAATTTAGAACATTTATTTTATTTGGTAATTCTGTTGCCGGCATTCCATGGTAATTATGAATGTGTCCTGCAACATATGATTTAACTAATTCTAAAAATTCTACTAATATATCTCCATATACTAAAGGGTGTGCGTCATTATTTATTTTATTTTGTTCTTCAGTAGAAATTAGTTCTTCAGGATTTGTTAAATTAAAAGTATGAGGACCATCGTGACTAATTAAATTAATTTTATTACCTACCACATTAATTACACTACCACCCTTACCTTTATTAACTTCTGATTTTACAACTTTTATTGTTTTTTTAACCTCTTTTTTATTACCTTTAAAAAATGCAACACCAGTTTTTACTGCTAAATCACCACCAAATTCTTTTAATATTTCATCTGAGTTAGATTTTAACTTCCATTTACCACTAATAAAAGGTTTAACTGCAGTGGTTGCCGCAATAATTGCTTCATCTCTAGTAGTAAATCCTGGATTTAAAAAATCTTGTTCAAAAACAGTAGACTTGTTTTTTATTTTACTAACATTTATTCTAACTACATTTTTAGTACTTTGACTATACTCATTAGGTGTTAAATTACCTGCTAAAACTTCATTATCAACATTTAATGTGTCTATTTGAACATCAATTAGTGTTTCTGCTTTATCATAGACATAACTACTAATAACTTTATCTTTTAATGTTCTTACTAATTCATTACCACCATACTTTACTTGAATATAACCTAAATCTTTATCGTTGAATTGATTTTTTTCTTCAGTATCTTTATATTTACCTGCTCTTAACCATATCTGCCCTTCTTTTAATATTACATCAGTATTACCTCTACTTTGTAATGCGATATCTTCATCATTCGGATAAACACCAGTTGTATTACTTAAGGTTATATCAGGAATTTTAAATTTACCACCAGTCATTACTGATCTAGCATCTATAATAGGATCAAAATTCAATTTATTAGATTGGGATATTAAAGGACCCATCCAAAACCTTTGACTTGAAAATTCAGTATATTTAATACCTTTCTTATGTTCATACTGAAATACTAAAACTAATTCACCTAATTTAGGCATTACATTTAAAAAACGAGGAGTTAAAGGAACACAGTACGGTAAAGAATTAACTGTAACATCACCTTTATCAATACCCTCAATTCGAACTTTAATTCTACCAGTTTTTTTAGGATCATAAACATCTACAACTTCACCTACCCTAATAAATGGTATTGTTTCTCTGTTTAACTTTTGATATGTAGCATTTGCACTTGACATTAATAAATCCCTTTTCCTCTTTTTTCTAATATGTTACTACCCAAAAAGTATTCTTTCTCTAATTCATCTATTTTATCTAATAATTTAGATATTTGTGTTTTCAATGACGAATGATACTCTTTAATACTTTCTAATTCATGTTTAATAGAAGCATTAGACATATTATTCCACTTTATTATTTCTTTTTCTTTTTCCATTTATCTAATTATACCTGCACCTTTTGCTTGACCAATTACTGGTTGATCATTAATTCCAAACCCAATGGGTGTTGGTCCTGCCGGAGAAATACTATATACGGTTACTTTAATTTGTCCTTCAGGTATTACTACTTCTATTTTAGCATCTGTTAATAGAGCATCAACTATTGCCTCTATTCTTATCATTTCCATTGCTAAATCTTCTTCCGAAGGTACTTGAGGTAAACCAGCATCTCCTTTTTGTGAAGCAATTCTAGACCATATTTTTTGTGCACTTAAACCAGGTCTTAATGGCATACCCAATGAAATCTGTAATTTAGTTATTGGTGGTAATGGCGTTGGTGGTGACATTAAACCTTTTAAAAACTTAGCTATTGTATTTAATGATGTTATACTCATAATTAACAGAATTTTCCTAACCCCTCTCCCTTTAAACCTAATGCGTCCTTAACTGAACCTAGATTTAATTTATTTGTAAAGTTACCAGCAACATTATTGGCTTTACTTAAACCATTAGATATACCACTTATTGCTTTAAGTATTTGTAATTGGACTTCTGCAGGTAATAAACCAAATCCTGGAACTAAAGATGTCATAGATAATTGAGTATTCTTTATTTTTTCTTTTAATAATTTAGTTATTACACAGATAATTATTGGTTTTAGATTTTTTATTAACCATGGCAATAATAATTCATATATTAGTTTTTTAAGTAATTCTTTTAATATATCTTTCCACGTACAAGAACTAGATTTATAATAACTTTTTAAAACACTTTTTGTTTCACCATTAGTAAAATATTCCATCATTTGTGTTAACATTTTATTTTTAGGCGAATTAGTCAACTTAAATATTTCTTTAGTCATATTACTTAATAATCTAATTAAAAATTCTAAACTTGCTTTAGGTGAATCAATTGGATCTACGTTATTAGTTGTTTGATTAATAATATCAGTCATTCCCTTTTCTAATATTTCTACTTTTTCTCCATCATTAACTGCTTGTGACATTTGGTTATTAATATCAACCAATGTTTGAGAATTTATCGATGCAGTTTTTTTATTACAACAATCAGTAAAAACCATCTCACCTTTTTTCTTATCTTCTATGGTCTGTCTTATGTTAGTAATTCTTCTCTCACTGAACTCAAATAAAGAATCGTCTAAAACAGTTTCTGTTTCATCTTCTAAACCAAACTCTAAAATTTGTTCAATATAAGCATCAGCCTCCATTTCTTTTTCGATACATCTATCACTAATTTGACTTCTTTTCCTTAACTCACTAATAGATACACCAAAAACTCCATCTAATGCGGTAGTAAAAACAGTTTGTACATCAAAAAGTGGTAAAATACTATCTAAATACTCCATAGTAAAATCTGTTAATGTTTTATTTTGATAGTAATCATCTATTTTAACATTAATAACATTAGGTTCTGGATTGGTAGTTTGTGGATTATTTGTTGAACCGACAGTAAATGCCGTAGATGAATTTTCTAAAAAAGTAAAATGTGCAATAGTTCTACCATTATTAGGGTTAACCCACGGTATTGTTGCTGGAGTTTGTTGTATTACATCCCATAAAAATCTATTAAACCCATCATCATATTTTGTTGCACCTATTTCACTATTAGGATTTATTTTAAGTATACATCTTTCATCTATATCCTCAACTTTAATGTTAAAACCATTTCCTGATTGTCCAGTATCTGGATTATTTTTAAACATCCAAGGTCCAATATTAGGTTGGCATTTACATGTATAACAACTTTTTAAACCTTGTTTAAAAATATTGTTTAATCTATTTGATAAAGGATCAATTACTGACACCAACCAATTAATTATTTTTGTTTTTATTTCATCTACTTTTAAATCACCGACAACTGCTAAAATGTCTTTTATAAAATAAAATATTGCGAAATTTACATTTAAAGAAGGTAAAGAAGCATCTATAGAAAATTGTGGTGCACCATTACATTGAGCCTTCAATCTTTTTATCTCATCTATAATTTTTTGTTTAATATTCAGTTGTTCTTTTAACGTTTCAATATTATCACAAATTTTATTTAGTCTATCTTTTTTTCCTTCTCCCATTGATTAATCTAATTCGTAATCGGTATTATTTTTTTCTTTTTGTTCGTTAAATAAATCCCTCAATAAACTTTTATCATCTTCACTTAAAGAACTATCATTGTTAATTTTATTGTCTTCTTTATTATCAGTGTCAACGATTTGACTTTGTAATTTGGCTAATGCTAACTTTCTATCTATAGTACCCTCTATTATTTTTAGTGTATCATTATTTACTTTACCAATCATAGATTCATCATTAATATCCTCAATCTCCGCTCTATTTTTACGCTCATTAAGTTCTTTGCGAGCACTATTCATAACATTCACACAGTCGTTATAAATTTCTTGCATAAATTCTTGTAAACTACCCTTATCTAAATTTATTTTAGTTTTCTTTGGTCTTCCCATAAGATATGTTTTTATATAAATACTGGAAAATTAAAATTATAATAACCCCTTTTCTATTTTGAATCCTTTTAATGCAGAGTAAATCTTTTTAAATCTTCTCATAGCTACACGTATGTCTTTAGTAGTTAAACCAGATAATTCTCTAATATAAGCTAGTATTAAATTTTTATTATACTTATTACCACTTTCTACTTGTTCAAAAATAGTTTCCCAGTTATCTAAAACTTGCATTAGAGAATTACCAACGGCTAATTCATTTTCATTTAATTTACCGTGTTCAATTTCAGCTTTAATATTTGCTGATATTTCTTTAATAAATTCATCTAATGGGGTTTTATCTCTTTCTTCTAATGTATATTGATAGTCATCCATTTCTTCTACAGTCTTATAAACATCATCATATGCTAAGTCTGTTTTCATTCTTTTATCAGATTTAAGTAACTGTCCTAATAAATAATTTTTACAAATAGTTCCGAAATATGAATAAGCTTTTTTACCTTGTTCGGGCTCAAACTTATTCATTTTCATTGCTAAAAATGATAAGGTATCGGCATGAAGATCTTCAAACTCCATATCTTTTCTATAAAGCTTATATCTCCTTATTATGGATTCTATCATTTTATTTAAAGGTGCACGTAAACTATTATTATAGATACGATTACGTTTATGTTCATCTTCACAAGTTAAAAATTCTACAACCGCTTTTTCTTCTTCTGGACCAAAATATAAGTTAGTGGTTCTTTTTCTACCTCTTTTTTTAGATTCTTCAGACATTTAAGTTGTTTCTGCTTCATATGTTATTTCTCTATCTTCGGTGAAAAAATATTCTTTTTTAGCTTTATTAACCCAAAATTTACTTTCAATTACATTAATATTGTTTTTATATTCGTCAAACAATGAACCAGCACGATTATTAATATGTTTATAACCTAGTTTAGGTATAACCATTATTTGGACATCTAAGTAACTTAATCTTAATAAGAATTCATATGTAAAAGTTAATTTCATATGTTTCTTTAAACCACCATGTTCTTTAAACAATTCTTTATTAACTACCATACCATCAAAATTAAAATTTTGTATTTTTTGTAACGTCTCATGATCTAATAGTCCCATACTTTCTGATACATTTTGCACCCAAACATTTTCATTAGTAAAAGAAATAAATTCACCATTTTCGTTACATTCAAAAATTATAGGTAAAAATACACCTACTTCAGGATATGCATCTCTATACTTAACTACATTATCAAACCATATAGGGGATAATGAATCATCGTATTCTAAAAATGAGAAGTATTTAGATGTAGATTGTTCTACACCGTAATTTATTTGTGACTGAAAGTCGTAATCACCACTTTTATTTTCCACAACTTTTGTAATTGAGGATATATCACCATATTCAAAGGAATTTAAAAAGTCTTTTAATTTTTTATTTTTTGCATGTACGATTAAAACCTCATCCGGAAGTGTTTTTTGTTCATTAACACTTTTAATTGCTTTTTCAAAATATTCACTTACACTATCATCTAACTTGTGAATTGGAATAATTAAACTAATATCTGTTTTCATAACTATTTTTTATTTTGTTGTAATTTCTTCTTTTTTGTTATTTTCAGTCTCTTTAGCATCTACTACACCTAATTCTGTTAGTCTTCTACTAAAAATTCTATTATATACCTCTTTAATGTGTTGTCTAGTTTCTTCTTCACTATATTTATTTTCATACTCTTCCATCTTACTTAATACGTTCTGAGGTAACGCATCCTCTAAATATAAACCAACCATAGTTGATATCATGTCTGGTATAGCATTTAAGTTAGTAACCCAAACACCATTATCAATCAATTTAAGTGATCCATTTTCATCTGTTTCACCCATCCATTCAGGTATCATTCTAGGAATTTTACCAATAACTGGTGTTTTTGACTTAATAGCTTCTAGTGGAAATGTACCAAAACTTGATAATTCATCTACCCAAACACCTAAAAATGATTCAGATAAAGTTTTTGCAAATTCTTTTCTAGGTAAACCTGACATATCTCTAAAAGTTATAAAACGATAGTGAGGGTATTTTTGGAAAAATACCTTTACAATTTTCAAAATTTCTCTTTTATCTCTAGCAGAAATAGCAATTGTAGGTATTTTAGGTTTATCACTATTTTTAAAATAATTAGGGATACCAATAGGAATTACTTCAGTAACTAAGTTTCTAAAAATTGACTCAACATACTTTTTTAAATTTTCATTAGTGGTTATTACTTCATTAATACCAAAGGCATTCCAATTTTCACCAATCTCCAACATTTCGAAAATGTATTCGTAAGATTGTAAGAATACTATTCTTTTACAAGGAAAATTTACTGTTTGTTTCATAATACTAGCAAATGCTTCAGGAATTATTACAAAATCTTGTGGTCCCACTTTAAGTGTTTGAGATTCAATGGATATATGCGGTAATTCTGCATATTCTTCACCCAACCATTCAGCAATACCCATACCTTCTTCATCACCTCTTAATTTGTAATCATTTTTATCATGTAATATCTGAGCATTAAAACCTAATTCTCTTAATATTTTAACATGTTCATAAATGGTTGCCACACCTGCAGTGGGATTACCTTTAGTATCTAAAGTAAAGAAGTAGATACCGAAATCTTTTTTAACTATCTTTTCGATAGTA
>Ga0160423_10001053_pt1 | contig 22930 bp, 23 predicted proteins | sample CRUFie14St8metaG_FD_108191 | JGI IMG/M metagenome (GOLD analysis project Ga0160423, IMG submission 108191) | Marine microbial communities from the Costa Rica Dome - CRUD Field 142mm St8 metaG | ecosystem: Environmental > Aquatic > Marine > Oceanic > Photic zone | place: Costa Rica: the Eastern...
ATGCTCAGATCGCTCCACTGCGCACTCACAGGCACCTTCACGTGATTGTAAGCTGGGTTCCAATCCACTTGCTGGGTCCAATGCTCTTCTTCTTCCTCATCTGTATCCGTATGCGCTGCGGTTTGTTGGGCGAGGTTGCGCAGGAGCGGATCCAGCCCACGCACAGGCAACAGCATTTGGATTTGATCCATGCAATCGCCGACATCGGCATTGATGGAGATGTGATAAAATGTTTCATCATCTCCAGACACGGGAATGTGCAAAGGATCCTCTTCATGCCCTAAAAGAGTAACGCGCAGAGGTTCCTCGAATTTCCAATACTTGGACCACTCGCGCAACGTGAGCTGAGCCACTTGATCGATCATGGCTGATTCCACCTCACGAATCACGCGATCGGGGTTAACGGCAAAGCCTTTTCCGCCAAGCATTCGATCGGCCATGGTAAGCCCTAGGTGCTTAGAAATATCTATGGCGCCAATGGCGTCCAGCGGCTGAATACGAAATAGAATCAAGTGCCTTTTAGCGGGGAAATCCTTGACGTAGCGCGGAAGATCCACGATCTCCAGCGAGGATTGTTCCATGCCAAATTCAGTTCGTAAAAACAGAGATAAACGGGCGGCCAACGAACGAATCAGTACTTCGTTCAACTGCCGGAAACGATGTACCTCCGTAGAGGAGAGCGCCGCTTTCTTACCGACGGTAAAGGCATGCACGGCGCTGGCCGGCAGTTCGGTTTGGTTGCCATTGGGCCGGTGAATCCGGATGGATTGCTCGGGCGCGCCACTCTCGGCTGCCGATTCGCCTTCGACCGTGGGGTCCTCGGCAAAGGCCGTCCGCAACCCACTCAATGGAACGGTGAGATCCTTAAACAAAGTTGCGTGTTGATGATCCATGGGCCGGGGCATATGGGTTTATTGCATAATCCACTTGGAGACGATCAGTTCTTTGATGGGATGCGTGCCGCCAAGTTGTTGCTGGTAGGCAAGCTTGAGCTGAGCCTTGAGGCGTTCCTTGGTGGCGGGATTGGAAAGCGACTGCACATCTTCGGCAGACAGGTAATCCATGGTCACCGCCTGGAGCTGCTTGGTTTTACTTTCCACCACCTTTTGAAATTCGGTGTCCTTTTCTTCTTCGCGCAGCAGGAATATTTCCACAAGTATATAACGGGTGCCACCAGAGTTGGCGGGATTCACCACGATGCTTTCACCTTCGGGCACGATGGCCACCGGTTTATTGGGGTCGTCAGGCTCAGCGGTGGGGTCAGCGGTTTCATCGGCGTCTTCTTTCTTCTCATCGCCCTCCCCTTTCTTCTCATCGCCCTCCCCTTTCGTCTCATCGCCGTCTTTTTGAACTGGGCCTTGAGTACCATTGGTGTCGGAGGCGACCGCGATTGCCTTAGAAATTTGCTTGGGCAGAATCACGGCTACCATAACCCCAACACCGGCCACGGTAATGACGGCGGAGAGGAGCATGGGCACGAGCACGCTTGGGGCCTTGGGCTCCTGAATGGGAGCCTCCTCTACAGCCTCGGCGCCGGCCTCCACGGCCTCGGTTGCCTCGGCGTTTTGTTCCTGATTTTGTGCTTCTTCGTCAGCCATTTTAGGATTCCTCTTATTTGGTTAAATTATCGGTTTTAACGCTTAAGCGCCATCATTTCCTTTAAGATTTCATCAGCCGTGGAGATCACGCGAGCATTGGCCTGAAAAGCGCGTTGCGTGGTAATCATCCGCGAAAATTCATCTGCCATATCGACATTGGAAAGCTCCAAGGAACCTGCAGCAAGCCGCCCAGTACCACCTTCGCCGGGGGCTTGGGCGTTGCTCAGGATTTCTGTACTGCCAGCGCTATCAGCGGTAATACCATATGCTCCGGCGGCGGCAAGATTGTTAAAGCGGTTGGCACCGATCTTAGTGAGGGTCTGTTCGTTTTTAAATGTTTGCAGCAAAACTTGGCCGCGATCGTATTGTGTGCCGTCGGTCAGTAACATTTTGACTAAGCCATCCGCACCGAAGTTGTATTGCGAGATACTGGCGCCACCGGCCACGGTAATAGAAGTGAGAGTGCCTGAATCAGCGTATAATTCAAAATCGCTTGATCCGGCTGAGGTCAGATCCACCTTATTGGCGCCGGCTGTGGCATCGGCAGAGGTGGTGTGGAAATGAACATCATCGCCTGACACACTGACGAAATAAGAGTTACCCGCGGTTAATCCTCCGGGAATGGTGCCCTCCTTGACATACACGGTGTTGCCAGTGCTCAGTCCGTGGCCGGATAGGGTGATTTTGTCATTCGAGGTATCGGTAGTAAACCCAGTTTTTGCGGTAGTAGTGGTATCTGTGAAATTCACGGCATTGGCGCCGGTGGCGGCTTCGGCCGCAGTGCTATGCACGGTGAAGGTATCGTCACTGGCCTTGTTCACAAAGAATACTTTGTCTGCGGTGTTCGTTTCATTGGCAATGGCCGGCAGGGTTGATGGAAACTTGATTTGATTACCAGTGCTAAAGCCGTGCGCGGTTTTTGTGAAGATGTTGGTGGAGTAATCCAGGCTGACCCCAGTTCGGTCGGGGGTGTATTGGCCGACATCCAGTCTGAGATCACCAATCTCAGTTTGCTGCGCGGTGGTGTAGGCTGGGGCCAATTTGTTTTTGCCTTGAACACGGAAACCGTCGTTGGTGACGAGATATCCGTTTTTATCCTCACGAAAATCTCCGGCACGGGTGGCAAACAGCTCGTTGGTAGTGGGGTCTTTCACGAGGAAAAAGCCCTTGCCGTTCACAGACATATCAGTGCGCACGCCAGTGTTTTTCATGGCACCCTGGGTAAAGGTGTTCTTGATGGCGGACACAGCCATGCCGTTTCCTACCTGCATACCCGCTGCACCAGAAGTGGTCGCAGTGTCGGGTGTGGGTGCACGGAGGGTCTGGGAAAGGGTATCCTGAAACTCTACGCGGGCGCCCTTGTAGGCGACGGTGTTAATGTTGGCAAGGTTGTTACCAATTACATCCAAGCTGGTCTGGAATTGGCGCATGCCAAGCACGCCGGTGTTTAATGCACGAATCATGACTGTTTTCTTTCCCTATGGTTGTTACGGAGTATCCGAGTGCACTTCGATCACTGAATCCAGATCATAGGTCTGGCCATTCAGGATCACACTCACGTCACCATCCTTGTTGACTTTGATGTCCGTCACGATTCCGTTCGTAAAGACTTGGTTTTCCTTTTCACCTGTGGCGACCTTCACAGGTTTGCCCATGAGAGCGGTGCCTTGGGTGAGGTTGTAGCTTTGGCGGAGTTGCTGGAGATCCGCACTCATCTCCTTGGTTTGCTCTAGGCTGGTGAATTGAGCCATCTGCGCGATGAACTCGGTGTCACTCACCGGCTTAAGCGGATCCTGGTTGCGCATCTGGGTAACGAGCAGGTTCAGAAACTCAGTTTGCCCCATGGTCTTGGCCGGTAACCGCTCGAGATTTTCGGGCGGTGCGGTCATTTGCGATTGAATGTCGGCTGCACTGATCATGGTTCAAATTCTCTTGTTTACGCCCAGCTTTGCCAGCCGTCGTAGGCTTCCTCCACTTTATCGGTGGATTCTGGCGCGGTGGTGCGGGTAGGTTCCTTGTCGCGAGTAGCGGCCATGCCCAAGGCGGCCCAATCGGCTTCTTCATCGCCGATTTGGAATTCCGTCGGATGGGATTGAGGTTGGCCTTGGCGGTTAAACTGGCGAGGATCGGAATCACGCGTGGTTTCCTCGGAATCTTCGGAAGCCAAATCGCCGAGGTTGACGCCACGCTCGGAGAGTTGTTGCTGGAGTTCGGTCCAACCGGAAGCCAACTGACGACCATCGCCCTGTTGCATGCGGGCCTCAATTTCAACACCGCCGTTTCCGTACTTGATGGTGAGCTGCATTTCAGTATCGTTATCTGGTCGCATTTTCACGGTCATTTCGTTTTCGCCACGCACCCGGAAAGTGGTCACGGCATCCCAAATTTTCTCCAACATGGGATTCAATGCCCCTTGAGGCGCGGCGGCCGCCTGGGCCGGGGTGACGCCGCTGACGGCCGGGGTGGCACTTTGCACGGAAGTCACGGGGAGAATGGTTTCCTTTGGCGTTTCCTTCGGTAAATCCTGTTGAGCCGATTGCTGGCCGGATCGCGGGCTAGTCTCGGCGGCACCGGTGGCCGGACGCAATTCCTCCACAAGCACGGGCTTCGCTTCCGGTTTCGGAGCGAGGGGCTTGGAAGGCATCGTCATGTTATCGATTTTCGGAGCAACTTGCGTGCCGTCTTTGGCTACCGATTGGGGCGCCATCTCCTTGAGCACGAGGTTGGGTTGCTGGGTGGCCGGCTTGGAAAGAGTGTTTTGCTCGCGCACCTGCTCGGCCTTGGCTTGATCGGCCTTGGTGATTTGCTGGAATTCCTGCATCCGGTTGCGGGCGCGATTAGCGGTGCGTCGTTGCTGAAGTTTGAGGGCGGCTTGCGCCTTAGCTTCCTGAGTGGTCTCGGTGGTTTGCTTGGATTCCACTTTCTTTAGTTTGGGCTGAACTTCGGTAGGAGTGGCAACTTCCTGTTTCTGGACGGCCTCCGCCTTGATGACTTTTTTGGCGGTTTGCTTATGCAATTCAGTGGCGCGCACGAGGCCGGTGAGGGCTTCGCTGGCTTCCACTTCCTTTTGTTTCTTGGGGGCGTTGTCCTTTTTCCGGGTGTTTTGTTCCTCGTCTTCCTCGGAACGTTTGGCGGTATCTTCCTCCTCAGTTTTCATTTTCTGGGAGGCATCTTCAAAAATCTTGTCGAACTGCTCAGCATCACCTGCACTGCGGGTGGATGGTGCCAAGCCGAGCACGGCATCCTGTGTGCTGGCCGGTTTCTGTGCGGTGGTGGGGGGGGCTTCCATGTTACGGGGTCTCCTCGGGTTTAGGATCAATAGCCTCAGCCTTCATCGTTTTCCGATGATGCTGGGTGAGGTTTTGGTAAAGTTCAGGATCGCTGGTGTCTCCACTAAGCAGAATGCGAAATACCAACGCCTGATTGGTGGGGGCCAGGTACTGAAATACCTTGCCATTGAGCGTAGGATCCTCGGTCAGGTTGGCACGTAAAATCTGCCGCACCACGGCCGGGCCATCAGGCTGGTCTGGCAACAATAGATTCTCGTAAATCCTCGCCATTTCCTGCAAGCGCGCCTCTTCCTCCTGGCGAATGAGATGAATACGGCCCTCAAATAGTTGATCCAACTGATTGCGAGTACGGGTGATGTTGTTGGTGTGATAATGCAACGCCTGAAGCTGTTCGCCCAAGTGGGTTTCCAATTCGTTCAACTCCCCTTCGCGTTGCTGTAGGTAATTCCAGCGATTGCGCATTTCGGACATTAGTATGGCGATGTTCGGGTTGGTAAAATCCAGTTCGCCGGGCGAGGTCACGGCGTTCAGCGTTTGAAAGGCAGACACAATCCTCTCGTCCTGTTTGGGTTTCTCCTCCTGATACACTTCTTGTTCGGGCGTCTTGGGGGCATCGGCCACGGTCTCGGGATTCTCCTCGACGGTGGCGTTGGTATCCTCCTGACCGGCCTCCATTTTTTTGATGTACGTCTGCAAATCCTCGTTTTTGAGAATCATATTGGTCGCCCACCATGTCATTCCGGCCAAACACGCCAGCACCACGGCCACTCCCAGAATCATCTGGCCCATGCGGGATGTGAGAAATTTTTTCATGGGTCAATCTACGTCCATCACCATTTCCGGGCAAAACCACCGACTTCGCGCAGGAGCACCATTTCATCAATGGCCTGCTGCTCGGTTCGGGCCAGCTCGCGATCGTGCGCGGCTTGTTGTTCGTCCCGCATTTTTTCTAGGGCTTCCCGACGGCGCCGGGCCGTGAGGAGTTCCTGCCATTTAGCATCGGTTTCGGTTTGGCGCTCGGCTACCACGGGCTCCAGTTGGCCAAGCTGCCCGCGCAATTCGCGTAGCGCGGTTTGTAGATGTGCCAGGGTTCCGGTAGCCGCCTGGCCGGCAAATGCCTGCTGACAAGCCGTCAGGTTGCATTCAACCGCCTCTTCCACCGCCCGCTTAAAACTCAGTGCTTCCTCAAGGTGCGCCTGAGCCTGGGCATACACCTCACCAGCCTTAGCCTCTTCGTTGACCCGGACTTCCAGCAAGGTTTTCAGCTTAAATCGGAATGGTTTCATGGCATCTGGCCTGGTGGCGGCGGCGCTTCAGGCGTGCCGCCCGGGAATTGCACAGCATCCGGCGTGCCGTTTTCGGGAGACGCCGGTATTTGCGCGGCCGTTTGCAACGGCTCCATTGCGCCCATCGTGTGCTGCAGGAATTCCCAACTTTGTTCCAAGGAAAATCCTTCGCCCACGGTTTGGCGGAGAAATGCGTTCAAGGGATCATGCACCTGAATGGACCGGTCAATCTGCGGATTGGATCCGGCCTGATAGGCGCCGATGGAAATAAGATCGCGGCTCTTGCGGTGAATGGCCAACATCTCGCGGGCATCACCCATGCATTCACGGCGCGGCGTATCGAGTAGATCATGAGACAGGCGGCTGACACTTTCCAACACATCGATCGCCGGATAATGGTTTTGCGCCGCCAATTCACGGGACAACACCAAGTGGCCATCTAGAATGGAACGGGAAGCATCCGCCACGGGATCGTTCATGTCGTCGCTTTCCACCAGTACGTTAAACAAACCGGTGATCGAGCCGTGCTCGTTATTGCCGGCGCGTTCTAGCAATTGCGGCAACAGGGAAAATACTGAAGGCGTGTACCCGCGCGAACTGGGCGGTTCGCCGATCGCCAGACCAATCTCGCGTTGCGCCATGGCAAACCGGGTGATGGAATCCATCATCAACAACACATTTTTGCCCTGATTCCGGAAAGATTCAGCGATGGTCATGGCCAAAAAAGTGCCTTTCACGCGGGCCAATGCCGGCTCGTTGGAGGTGGCCACGATGATGACCGATTTGCGCCGGCCTTCCTCATCCAGACCGCGCTCAATAAAGTCTCGTACTTCCCGACCTCGTTCCCCGATCAGGGCAATTACATTCACATCCGCCTCGGCCTGACTGGCCATCATGCCCATGAGCGTGGATTTGCCCACACCGCTCCCAGCAAAAATGCCCATGCGCTGGCCACGGCCCAAGGGGGTAAACGTATCAATCGCCTTGATGCCAGTGACAAAGGGCTCGGTAATCCGCGCCCGCTTCAAGGGATGCGGCGTCACCAAATCCAGCTCGGCCACGGCGCGCCGAGACAATTCGCCCAGCTCATCCAACGGCTGGCCCAATCCATTGATCACGCGGCCCAGCAACTGTTCGCCCACGGGTACGCGCAGGGAATGGCCGGTGGCAATCACCTCACTACCCGGACAAATGCCGTTCACTTCGCCCAGCGGCATGAGCAGTAATTTGCGATCCCGAAAACCCACCACCTCTGCCTCGATGCTTTGCTGGGTAATTTGCGATTCGATGCGGCAGATTTCGCCAACCGATGCCATGGGCCCTTGGGATTCAATAACCAACCCGATCATCTGCGTCACACGGCCTCGATTCTGCACGAGGCGTGTACCGGATAAACGCGAGCGCGCCTGGGCCAAGCCCTTAGCGGCGCTGGAAGGTTCCACTGTGTCCGAGGCGATCATGAATCAACGGCTTCGCGCAAGAGTTGTTCGCGCGTTTCGCGGCGGCCGTCAATGAGGCCGCAATTGGTTTCCACCAAGCAACCGCCGCGCGATACTTCCTCATCCTTAAGATAACGCACGCGGCGTTGGTGGGGAGAATCGGCCAACAGATCTGAGCCGGCTTCTTTCAGCAGTTTCAAATCTTCGGGATTCAAATACACGGCCACCTCCGCATCATTCTCGCAATGGCCAAGGGCATCCTGAATGGAGGATTCCACGATCTTGGTGCTGATCGGCAATCCGTTCACCAAGCGAATGGCGGCTTCAGTGGCAAATTCGACCAGCTCAGATTCAAGTGAATGCAGGCGTTGATTCAAGGAGCCATTCACTTCGGTCTCAATCTTGCCGAGCATGCCCGGCAGATCGGCGGCGTTTCTCTGCTCCAACTCCGCACGCAATTTATTGATCTGCGCTTCGTATTCCGCCACCGCTTCCTCACGACCACGCTGGTAGCCGACCTGTTCGCGCTCGAGCAGTTCCTCTTCACCCAACGGCTTCGGTACGGGAGCCACAACTTCATCCACCGCAGTGGGTTCTGGTATAACAGCAGGGTCTTGGGAATCACGTAGAAGCGCTTCGGCCGGACCAATAGTAAGGCGGATATCGCGCAATGGCGTGTCGGTTACGAGATTGTCGATGGCTTTGACCATGGGGGTTTAATCGCTTTCGAGTGAGATTTCTCCTTCGGTTTCCAATTGGCGCACGACATCGATAATGCCGTTCTGTGCAGATTCGATAGCGCGCATGGACAGGTTATCCGGCAGACCTTCGATTTCATCATTGACGTTTTCGGCCGCCCGTTTGGAAAGGGCGCCCAGCATCGCATCCCGAAGGGTGGTGGTAGCCGCCTTGAGGGCAATGGCGAGTTGGCCAGCATCGACCTCGCGCATGATTTTCTGCATGGTCTTTACGTCGAGCGTTTGCAGATCGTCGAAGGTGAACATCTTCATGCGGATAGAACGCACTAAGTCCGGCTGGCGTTCATCGATGTTATCCAGCAGCTTCTTGCGGTCGTCCTTGGACATGGCGTTGAGGACAGCGGCAGCGGATTTCTCGCCACCCGTTTGGTTCAACGCGCGGCTGACGCGTTCGCCCACTTTGGAGGAAAGTACATCACCCAGTGTTTCCACTACCTCAATGGGAGTGGACTCGAGCGTTGCTAGTTTCTCCACCACAATCTCGCGTTGGCGTTCGGGTAGACCCATTAACACTTCTGAACCCTTGGCTGCAGAAAGGTAGCTAAGCACGAGGGCGATGGTTTGAGCGTCCTCTTCCTTGAGCAGGTTCGTGATGGAAGTAGAATCCAAATCAATGATCTGCTGCATACTGGCCACACTGGTTCGAGCCGTGCCAACTCGCCCGATAATTTCTGCCGCCTTAAACAGACCCACGGATTTCTCGAGTACAGACCGGGTGAAATCAACCGATCCGCTGATCCCGCTCCGGGCTTCCACGGCCATCTCCGTAAATTCCTGTAACACTTCACCCTGTTGCTGGCTATCAAGCAACGGCAAGTTAGCCATCTCTGCACAAACCAATTCACGCTCGTTATCGTCAAAATTCTTGACGATTTCTGCAGCCGCATCCTCGCCCATAATGACCAGAAATGCCGCAAGCTTTTGCGATGCATTAAGATTAAGGCTATCTATTGAACTACTCATGGCTGTGAATATTTTCCAGGGTTATTCGCTGTCATCATTTTTGAGCCAACGACGGGCTGCCACAGCCATGGTTTCAGGACTCTCTGTAATCATGTCACGGAGCACCTCGATATTCACACGCTCAGGCTGTTTAGCGCCCAGACCGAAGTCCATGATAAGTTTCTGCTTCTGCTCTTCAATAACCTCCACGTCGTCTTCGGTGGCTGCCAGCAGTTTCATGCGTTCACGTTCTTCATCCCGAGCCTGCATGAGTTGCTGAATGTCTGCGGGCGAGAGTTTCATCTTGCCGGATCGCGCGTCGGCAATGGTGCTTTCAATATCCTCCAAGGTCATGTTGTCGGTGTTAATCTCCACCGGGCCAGCTGACCCTTCAATTGTAATGGGCTTAGACCCAGAGGCTTCTCCGGAGGCTCCGCCTCCGGGAGCACTCTGTGCGGCTGCAAATGGTACTGCAGCACCTCCCGGCGCAGGCACGGCACCAGGCGCTCCAGCCACAGCCGGCACTGGACCGGCGGCCCCGAGTAATTGCCCAACCGGCACACCAGTTTGGATAGTTTCATCGCCGCTACGATGTACAAGCTTCACAAAGGCAAACAAAGCGGCGCCACCCAGTAGAACGTAAAGGAGGTTTTTCAACACATTGCTAATCAAATCCTTAGTGGCCGCAGAGCTGATTTGGGCTTCGGCGGCGGCAATGTGGGAGCGGTTAAACTGCATTTCGGCCACTATAATATCATCCGGTCGAACAGCCGCCACCCCAGCGTGCATACCAATAGCGTTTTTCACAATATTGGTGAGCTGCGTCATGCTCGTATCGGTGCGAGGATCAGTGCCTTGATTGACTAGCACGGAGGCAGTAAGACGGCGGATTTCGCCGGCAGCCTTCACCACGTTGGTGGTCGTGCGGCTGTTATTCAACTGAATCACGCTTTCGCTCTTGTTCTGTTCATTATTTGAGGGAGCACCACCTGCAAGATTATTGGTACTGGCATTGGCGTTTACGGGCGTGCCGACCAAGCCGCCAGGAGAAGGCCTGGAGTTGCCAGTGTTTTCGATCTTTTCAGTTACCGAATTGGTTACGGATCCATCAGGATCATAAATCTCCGAGGTGTGCGTGATTTGATCGTGATCCATCTCTGCACTAACAGTCACTTGCACTTGGTGGGGACCAAGTACGCCGGCGAGCATGGATTCAACCTTGCTGGCGAGATACAATTCCAGATTGCGCCGGGCCGTTAGGCGGTTGTTAGCCATGGCGGTGAACGTGCCGCCTTCCTCGTTTGCGGAAAGCGTGTTGCCAAAATTATCCACTACCGAAACATGGTTGTGCTGCAATCCCGGTACAGAATTGGCCACGAGAAAACGGATGGAGTTGACAGCCTGTTGATCGACCATACCTTCCTGGCTCAGATTCACCATCACCGAGGCAGTAGGCTTTTTATTATCATCCACAATCAACCGAGTCTCGGGCATCACGACCATGACGCGGGCGCTTTTCACTCCGGAAATCATAGAGATACTGCGGCCGAGCTCGCCTTCGATGGCGCGCTTCTTGTTCACTTGTTGCACGAAATCCGACATACTGATGGTATTTTTCTCATCAAATAATTCGTAGCCCTTTCCGTCTCCAGAGGACTTGGGTAACCCGCGGCTGGCCAAAGTCATACGCAGGCTGTGCACTTGGCTGCGGGGCACCTTGATGCTGGTGCCGCCAGCACCAGCTTCATAAGGTACGCTCTGCTCCTCCAACACGGTCACTACGTCGCCGGCATCCTTCGGATCGAGCCCACCGTAAAGCAGCACGAAATCGGTGCGACTGGTGAAAAACACTACGACCGCCAGCGTGACGGCCACAATAAAGCCGGAGGCCGCCACGGTGAGTTTCTGGTTCACGCCTAGTTGCGACCAAATGGCCAGCAGTTGTACGCCTAATGCTCTGAGTTGTTCCATGATTCGATCCGTCGATGGTTTTTACTAAGGGTTAGATCTGCATGCGCATCAGCTCCTGATATCCTTCCAGTAGTTTATTGCGCACTTCTACCATGAGTTGGAAGGCTACACCGGCCTCCTGCATGGCAATCATCGCCTGATGCAGCGGGACTTCCTTTCCCGCGAGCAGGTCGTTGACAGCTTGTGTGGAGTCGATCTGTTTCTGGTTCACCTCGCCCACAAATTGATTGAGCACCTCGCCGAAACCAGCGCCCTGCACGGCCCCAGCGCCCTGCGCAGCCTGGGGGGATTCCACCTGACCGGTCTTCGCAGCCTGCTGAATATCCCGGGCCTGCTCCATCATGGCGCGTTGCTGACGGTACATTTCCGTCAGTCCCTGCGTTGCCATGGGATTCATTTGGACCGGGATCATGATGCGAGTTCCTATTTAATAAAGTGTCTCTCTAGTTGCCCTTGCCTATGGCGAGGGTTTGCATAGCCATCTGGCGAGCGGTACGAATGATGGCCAGATTGGCCTCAGTGGCCCGCGAGGAGGAAATCAAGTCCGCCATTTCCTCGTGGATGCTTACATTGGGGAATTTCACCATGCCGGTTTCCGGATCGGCATCCGGGTGGCCAGGCTGATATAGCAGCCGGTTCGGCCGACCATCGGCTTCAATGCCGGCCACCTGCACTTCCTGCACGGCATTGGCAGCATCAAACTGGTTTTTCATCACCGTCTCAAACCGCACCACTTGGCGCTGATACGGACCGCCTTGCGGGGTACTGGTGGTGTTGGCGTTGGCGATGTTTTGGGAAATAACTTCCATCCGCACCTTCTCCGCCTGAATCGCTGAGGCGGCGCTGTCGGCTCCGGGAAGTAAATTGACGCTAAGCATGGTGAATTCCTAGGGCTGGGTTATCGGGTTTGGATGGCTGAGCGCAGCTTGCTGAGCGTGCCGGTAATCATCTGGGTTTGCAGGTGGTGAGCGACCATGTTCTTTTGCAGGTGGGTTAATTCCTTCTCCAGCTGCACGGTGTTGCCGTCGCGGTTTTGAGCCACAGCGGATTGATCGACTGATACGGTGGGTTTGAGCTGTTGCACGTTACTAACGCCTCCTCCCGCGATCGCCCGGGACAACTCTGTCGCAAAAGCCGGAGCCACATCCACCCGCTTATAGTTAGGCGTTTCAATGTTCGCCAAATTACTCGCGATGGCCTCCTGCCGCAGCACGGTGGCATCGAGCATTTTCTTCACGCCCTGATAGTTGGCGCTAGCAAACAAACCGTCGATCATACCCCGCGAGCAGCATTCCCCGTGCCATCGTCCCTAAATAGGCCGCTTGTTTTATGACGATTCAAAAACAGCCTTGTTTAGGCTTAAAAATTCGGTTTATTCGGGTTTTTATGGATTTATGATAACGATCGACTCAGGCAAGGTTATGGTAATTGTGGCCGCATTGAAAATTAGGTCAGAAATGATAATTTGGAGATTAACCGGGTAAACGCTCCTGACATTTGGCCCTGAAAATGTTGGCCCGTAATTTGCTGCATAAAAGCGTAAATCTCTGTTTGAACAGGATGTTTAGGCGGAAAAAATAGATGTTTTTGATGAAAACACGCCAGCCAAGGTTGCTGCTGTGGTGTCTGGGTTTTTGGACCGGGATGGCTCTTTTTGCTGCCCCACCAGCCCTGCCGACGGCGGCGACCCCGGAATTTGCCGGTCGCCAGTGGGCTCAGGCTTGGTTGGAGCAGGCTCGTAATCGGTATAATCCAGTGCAGCCGGTCAACCTCAAGAGCACACCGGAGGAAGCGGAATTCGATTTTACCGTAGAATCTCAGCGGTTCACCAAGCCATTGGTTACCGGCCCGCTGGCGTTGGTGCTGAATCTTTCGGCGGGCTATCCGTATCCGCAAAGCTCCACAGATTTTCAATTTTGGATCACGCGCATTGCCAATGACGCCATGCGCCAGCGTTACCAACGGATCATGACGGATCTGACCGAGCATTATAAGACGCGCGGTTACTCCCAGACCCGGGCGCGTTTGTTAGCTGAGGATTTGTTCCATCAAAAATCCGCCATATACTATCCGTTGGTCCATCACGCTTCCCCGAATCTGGGTGCCTTGGGGCCGAAAGATTCGCGCAACCCATACGGCACCAGCACGCTTGCCAATAGCGCAGCGGATAACTACAACTTAGGTCTGCTTTGCCAAAAGGTTGGCAACCATGAACAAGCTGCGCAGCTTTTTCATCAGGCTGCACTCACAGGACACGCTGGGGCACAGGCGAGTTTGGCTTACCTGTATGAGACCGGCCAAGGCGTCGCAAAAGACGCGGCTCAAGCAGTTTCCTTTTACACCCAAGCCGCCCGGCAGGGCCAAGCGGTGGCCCAGTATAATCTTGGGAGAATTTACCAGAACGGCCTGGATGATGGCCGTCAACAGGTGCCCGCCAATCCGCAAACAGCCGAGTATTATTTGCAACAAGCCGCCTCGCAGGGTGTGGTGAGCGCCTATCATCAGCTTGGCGTACTTTATTACAATTTTGGCCTGCGCCTAACCGCGAAATCCTTGACGGAAGAGGAATTCAAACAATGGGATACCAATGAGAACCAAGTAATTTCCCTGCAGGAAAACCAGTATTTGCGCGATGCCCATGATCATTTCCTTCTCGCCAGCCAGCAGCATTATGGACCTTCCCAACATGCCTTGGGAGTGATGTACCTGCAGGGCTACGGCGTCCCGGCTGATGCCACCCGGGCCGTGCATTGGCTTCAACAAGCGGCCAATCATCCCCAACCCGATTCGTATTATAACCTCGCCCAGCTGTATGAACAGGGCCAAGGCACGAAGCGGAATCTGGCGCGCGCGTTTCTTTTGTACCGCCAAGCCGCGCGCATGAGCCATGCGCCCAGCCAGTACAATGTGGGCCTGTTTTATTACCAAGGACGACGGGCCGGCACACTGGTCAGCCAGAAAGTGCCCGAATCCTTTGCGGCCAAACATCCGCGTCTTATTGATGACATGGTGGCTCTGAATCCCCAACGCCATGCGATCCTAGAACAGGCCACGGCCTTGTATCGACCTGCGCAACCCGAGGAAGCCTTGCGGACACTCGATTTATTTGTCGCCGATGAACACGTCCAATTAATTGTGTCCGTCCTCAAATCCATGTTGCCGGCTGAGGTCGGGGTGTCGGAACCCATCCTCGCGCCCTTGGGCGGTGATGATCCGGTGCAAGCCAGTGCTTGGTGGACTTTGGCGGCGGAACAAAACCAACCCGCCGCTCAACAGGGTTTGGGATTGGTAAATCGAGTGCTCACACGGGAACAGGTTCACTTTGCCAAGGCCATTGCGACTGCGGAGAAAAAACGCATGAACCTGCCCTCGCCCACATTGCCCTTGGGGCAGAGCGCGACGGCACTGGCATTTGCGCCCGCGGATTGGGGTACCGGCTTCTTTGTCTCCAAAGATGGCTATGTGATCGCCGGAAAACACCTGCTTCAAAGCGGCAATCGCTTTCAGGTGACCACGGAGAACGGCACGTTTCCCGCGCAGGTGGTGTATGTCCCGGGCGATATGGATCAATATTTGCTTCTGAAAATTCAGGGGGATTATGATTTCCCTGCCCTGTCTCTGCACTCCAGCCACGGCACGCGGCTGAATGATCCGGTGAAAGTTTTAGGCTATCAACTTCCGGAAACCTCCAAGCAATCGCAGCCGCGCCCGGCCAAGGCGGATACCGCGATTCATAGCATCTTAGGGGCCCAGGCAGATCCGCGGTTTTTTACCCTGCGCGCCCCGGTATTGGGTGACCGCATGCTGATGCAGTTTGAGTTATATCTGGATGACGCCAGCTCAAAGAATCAATCTTTTGCCAACACTCCGGAATCACAGGAACTGTTGTTCCGCCTGCAAACCACTTCGGTTGAACGCCTCCGCGGCGCGCTGCGAGCCTCGCATGTGTTGCTCGGCGCAGCCGACTTGAGTATTGGCTATCAATTGAAAGAAGCCTTGTGGTACGACGGCGTAAACCATCAGTGGCTCACGGAACCCGATACCCAACAACGCGCCCGCCATTACCCTGCGCAATCCTGGGTGGCCCTAGATTTGCGGCATATCCACGTGGCCCCGCCGGTAAGCCGTGTGGAGGCCAACCAAGCCTTGGTGCGGCTCTCGGCGGTACCCGGCATGTGGCAACGCGGGAAGACATTAAGCCGGTTTTACGAGGCGGCAGAAGAGCTTCTCACAAAACCTATTCCCGGTAACAAAGCCCGCACACAACTGGAATCCATCATCCAGGATGCGAAATTCTCCGTGCTCAAACGCACAGCTGGTTTCAGAGGCGCGGCTCTGTTGAACCGCCAAGGCCAGGCCATTGGCCTCTTTTTCCCCGGCTCTCACCGGCGCTCGCCGGATGTGTTTCAAAACTTTAACTCCTACCACCGGTACATATTAAAGAGTGACCACTTGCTGTCGTTTCTTAAACGCTCCGCCAAGGTCACTTATCAAACCGAGCCCATCGAGCTGCCCAAGCTGGCTTCCACCGGGCCCGTGCCCATGGATCGCGAGGCCTACTGGCTCGCCAAAGCCCAGGCATCCATGGTATTGGTTCAGGTGTCCGCCGGGCAACCGTTGACCGCGAAAGGAGGTTCGCAATGATCCGGTTGGGCACACTTATGACCGGGATGCTTGGTTTCATTCTGGTGCTGGCTCTTGGCCTCAGCATGGGCAAAGCGTGGGAACGCACACTTACCAGCGCGTTGTTTGGCGCCCTTGCCTTTGGTCTCGTTGGCCAATGGTGGATGCGCCTGTGGCTCACCAGCCTGTCCGCCGCCCAAGTGGAACACGCCGAGTTGGAGGCCATCGCCTCACAAAACGCTGAGGCCGCCGAGGCAGAGCGGGAGTCCGAAGCATCCAATCGGGAAGAACAATACTAAAGGTTTTGTAATCCATGGCCCAAGCGACTGCACAGCACGAAACGAAAACTGCGCCACGCCCTCATCGGCCCAAGCAGGCCAAGGCGGCGCGTGCCTATCAAAAGGCCCAGCTCACGGAGGCCACTGAGGAGGAGCTTCTGGAAACCTACGCCTCGGTGATCAGCCAAATGGTCCATCGTTTTGTGCCGCTGGTGCGGGTCACGGTGGATGTGGATGATTTGAAAAACATCGCAAGCCTCGCATTGATCCAGGCCGCCCACGGCTTTGATCCGATGGCGGGCATGTCCTTCGAGAGCTATGCGCGCATGCGCATTCGGGGTGCGATTCTGGATGAGATCCGCAAATCACAGCCGCTCTCACGCACGGTGTATTCGCGCCGCAAAGAGCTGGAAAATACTATGGAAACCCTTCGCATGGAATTGAATCGCCAGCCGGAGGAGGAGGAAATAGCCGATCGGCTCGGGATCACCGTTGAACGATACCGTGCCCAGCTGGATGAATTGCGGCCGGTGGTGTTTGTGCCTTTGCACCAAATGCTGGATGGCGATGATGAATTTTCCCATTCCAACGATCATTACGCGGCGGACCTAACCCAAGAGGACCCGGGCGAAAGCACGGGGCGCCGCGAGCTGCACGTACTCATTCGCGAACGCATTCAGCAACTTAACCGCAAACAACAGCAAGTGCTACTACTCTTTCATTACGAGGGCCTGCGAATGAAGGACGTGGCGGAGCTGATGGGCATCAGTGAATCACGTGTGTGCCAGATCAATACCGAGGCGGTATTGTCATTGCGCAGCCACCTCCAGCGACAAGAACGAATTTAAAAAAGAAGGAAAAATAATGTTTATTATAATCGGATTTGTGATCATTTTTGGGGGCGTTGCAGTCGGCTTCGCCATGGCTGCAGGCGGTTACGGCCCCATGAACTTTGGCGCAATCGGCGGCCTTTTTCACCTGAATGAGTTTATCTCATTAGGAGGGATGGTTATCGGAAGTTGCGTTGTTATGGCACCGCTACCAGTGCTTAAGGGAGTATTCAAGCAGGCTCTCGGCACGCTCAAAGGTTCACCTTATAATCAGGCAGATTATGAAGAATTATTCAAATGTATGTACGAACTTTTCCAACTTGGCCGCAAGGGTGGCATGATTGCCCTGGAAGAACACGTAATGAACCCGGATGCTAGTGCTTTATTCAGCAACTACCCAAAATTCCACGGCAACCATCATGCACTTGAGTATTTGGCTGACGGCCTAAAACCGATCGTAGACGGTCGAATTAAGCCGGACCAACTGGAACCACTCATGGCAAAAAGCCTGCATAAAATGGAAGAAGAACACCATGAACCGGTACTGGTTATGACCAAGGTAGCCGACTCGCTCCCCGCCTTTGGAATTGTGGCCGCTGTGTTGGGTATCATCGTGGTAATGATGTTCAAAATCGGGGGAGATACTGCGGTGGTCGGTCAAGGTATTGCGACGGCGCTTGCCGGAACATTCTTTGGGATTTTCGGCTCGTACTGCATGGTCGGCCCGTTAGCCACCAACTGCGAATTTAACGGTCATGCAGAGCTTACCTACATGAAAGTCATTAAATCTTCGGTCATAAGTTTTGCCAATGGGCTTCCCCCACTCGTCGCCTGCGAAGTAGGTCGGCGGGAACTGGGCGAGGATGTACGTATGAGTTCAGGAGACTTAGAAACTCTGCTGAAGTCTGGCGGGGGATGAGCCATTCAAATTATTTACCCTTAAAAACCAGAGAGAAATAATCAAGCACTATGGCCGGAGGAGGAGGAGGAGCATGGAAAGTAGCTTACGCTGACTTTGTGACCGCGATGATGGCGCTTTTCTTGGTGCTGTGGATAATAAGCCAAGACGAGCAAATCAAAGGTAATGTGCAACAGTATTTCCGCACTCGTTTTGCGTCGGTAACCAAGCAATCAGTCGGTATTATTCCTATTGAAAACGCCGACCTTATCCGAGCCAAGCGCGCGCACTTTGAGAAAGCCTCAGCCATCCCCTTGGAGCAAGTGCGCCGGCTAAATGATGATTTGGTCCGGGCGTTTGTGCAGAACCCCGAGTACATCGATATGAAAACGCTTCGCGTAAAGATGACCGACGAAGGGTTGTTGATTGAATTTTTTAACGACCCAAGCAAGCGTTTGTTTCAGGAAAACACAGCGGAAATGACTGAGTACGGCCGTGTGCTTTTCCGTATTGTGGCCTGGACTCTGGCCAAGCATGACAGCCGTAATTCTACTCTAGTTGAGGTTGAAGGACACACCAGCAAATCCAGCCGACGCGAAGATGAAGATGAATGGGATATTTCCACCGACCGCGCCATTACCGTGCGGAAGTATATGTCCGAAGAAGGCGTGAAACCCGACCAATTCTACAAGGTTACCGGATACGGAAATCGCCGTCCGTTACAGGATAAGCTCGGCGAGCTTGATCATCCCTATCACAACCGCGTAAGCATCATGGTACGCCCGCGGCAAGGCGGAAGTTAAGGTCATGGCGAACGCAGAATTTACCCCTTTTGGCAGCGAGCTGGATGCCCGACCCTCTCCGCAATTTGTGGGGCATGGCGAAGGCACGCCGGCTCCGGCCAATCCCAAGGCCACGCCAGCCCCTGTAACGCCGGCTGAAGCGGTGGATTTGCCGAATGAAATCCGGAAAATTCTTCAGGGCCAGCTTGCAGAGACCGCACTGGATTCTGCGGTCAGTGCCATTGAAGCCGCCGTCAACAACGCCCCCTCCCGAGTGGCGTTGCCGGAAATCAAGCTGAACACCGGCGACGATCAACAGACCCTCCAAACCCCACCCACTATCGAGTTCGTACGCGAGGGTGATACCGTCAAGAGCGTACAGGTCCGCTGCGCTTGCGGGCAGTCCATTCATCTAGACTGTATTTATTAGTCCGCATTCTGGCATTCCATTTGCTGTGTAGCCGTGGGGTTGTGTAGTTGCCCCATGAACCGAATATGGATTTAAACGTATCAGGATTGGCTTCCGGCTTTGACTGGAAAAGCATGGTGGATCAACTCACCAATGTGGAACGGGCGCCGCAACGTCGAATGCGCACCGAGCAGGCGAGCGTACGCGCCAAGAATGCGGCCTTCACCAGTTTGAAGACCGAGCTGACTTCTCTCAAAACCGTATCGGAAAAACTAAAGGACACGTCGTTCTTCGATACCCGTAAAGTAACCAGTAGTGAAACGCATGCCTCGGCCACGGCCGATTCAGGCACGTCATCAGGCGAATACAATTTTGAAATCTTCCAGTTAGCCACCTCGGCCAAGCAACTGGGGGCTAGCGACGTGGGTGCCGCGGTGAGCACCAGCTCGGCTATGAGTTCAGGTGGTTTCTCGATTGCTGTCACCGCCGGCACGGTCACTGTGCAAGGCAAACAGGTGACGGTGAGTACGGATGATTCCCTGACCACCACGCTGGCAGCCATCAAAACAGCCGTGGGCGGCAGCTTCGATTACTCGGTAAGCGGCGACAAGGTGACCCTGACGGATTCCTCCGAAATCGTGCTGGGATCAGCCACGGACACCAGTAATTTTCTGCAAGCCCTGCGCCTGAACGCCAATGGTACCACCAGCATCTCCAGCAGCGGTAAGCTGGGCGGCATCGATATCAGTGTCACGCCGGCCAATGCCAATTTCACCGATGGCACCGGTGCGGCCAGCGGTTCATTCAAAATCAATGGCACCACCATTTCCTGGGATAGCTCCGCCACGATCACGGATATTTTGGACAAAATAAATAGCTCCGAGGCGAGCGTGTACGCTAATTATGATCCGGTAAATGATCGCTTTTTGCTGACCAATAAAACCACCGGTGATGTTGGCATTACCTTGGAGGATGTAACCGGAGATTTCCTTGCTAAGTCACGATTGCTCACCGCCAATAGCGGGGCGTTATCCCGTGGCAAAAACCTCCTATATAAGGTCAACGACGCCGGCCCGTTGGAGAGCAAAAGCAACACAATCGACAGCAACAGTTCCGGAATTCAAGGCCTCGCGGTAACCGCCACCAAAGGCAACGGTGCCTCGAAAATCAGCAGCGTGGATACCTCCGGCGAAACCGTCACCACCGAGAGTTCGCACGGATACAGCACCGGTGAGGCAGTCACGGTGTACAGCCCCGGCACGATCCCAGGTGGATTGTCGACCGATACCACTTATTATGTCCGCGTGCTTTCCAGCTCCAGCTACACGTTGCACACCACCAAGGCAAACGCGGAATCCGGCACCAACGCGGTGGACCTGACCAGTACGCAAACCGGTGACGTGTATATGATGAGTAGTTCGCCCAAAATTGCCACCGTCTCTGTTCAAGCGGACACCGATACCATTAAAAATAAAATCGCCGGATTTATCTCCCAAATCAACAAGGTTCAGTCGCTGATCAAAACCCAAACAGCCAGCAGCACGGATGCTGATGGCAAGGTAACGCTCGGCGTGTTGGCCGGGGAATCATTGGTCTCCATGACCATTTCCGGCGATATCCGCACGAAAGCCATCGAGAGCGTGGATGGCCTAAGCGGCACCATCACGCGGCTAGAATCCATCGGCTACACCTCCAGTGGTTACTCCAACGAACTGTCCCTTTCTGATTCCAGCACGTTGGAAACGGCGCTTAGCGAAAACCTTGGGCAGGTCAAATCCCTTTTCACCACTACCACCGATGGCCTGGCCAATTCCATGTACACTTATCTTGATGCGCTGCTGGGCGATGATGGATCACTGGAAACAACACAAAAGAATCTCACCAGCCAGATTAGCTCTATCGATCAGCAGATCGCCGATCATGAACGCCGCGTGCAAATGAACCGCGACACACTCATTCGCAGCTTTGTTAACATGGAGCAGGCCCAATCAAAAATTAACAACGACATGAGCTTTCTTATGTCCAGATTTAAATAATAATCATGAAAAATACTATTTCATTTACCCTGCTAGCGACCCTGTTAATGGGTATCACGGCTTGCCAAAATTTGTCCCAACGTAATCTCGGCCCCTACTTTGGGCCGTTTCACAAAATTGGCAATGTGTACCTCGCGCCTAGTGGCCTGCCCGATACGGTGCGGCGTGTGGCGGTATTGCCGCTCATCCCCAGCCGCGGCAATCGCGATGCCGAGCGCGGCCTGCGCTCCATGCAAGCGGTGTTCACTGAAGAATTTTCCCGCAACCGCCAGGTGGATGTGGTGACCATCACGGCCGACCGCCTCGAACGCATGTTTGGCCGCCGCGGCTTTTATGCCGATGAACCGTTGCCGTTCGATTTCCTCCCGCGCCTGCTCGCGGAAACCGGCTGCCAAGCGCTGTTGTTCACCGAGCTGTCCACCTTCCGCGCCTATCCCCCAGTGGCCTTGGGCTGGAAATTGCATTTGTTCGACCTCGAAACCGAAGCGCTGATCTGGGCGGTCGATGAGGTCTTCGATGGAGGCGAAGCGACGGTGGCTAATTCACTAGCGAGCTATATCCGGAAATCTCATGCATCCCACCAGTCCGCCGCCACCGAGATCCTAGTGCTCAATTCGCCCCGGGAAATGGCCCGTTTTTCGATTGCGGAGATGATTCCGACTTTAATGAAAAAAAATCCTCAAGTCGCAGCAAATCCTGCCGAACGTAATAGCAGTCAGAAGGTGTCCGGAGAACCGGCAACTGAGGGCCCTAGACCGGCTCCACAGCCCGAAACTCCCGCTGAGGCCGAGGAAAATCTTCCGCCCATGCCGACCACTTCGGACGCAATTTGATAATAAAACATTGATTTTTTGCCGTTTTAAGGCGATAGTACGAGTGAAAGCTGTTCCGTGAAGGAAATTAACTTAAATGCATCCAGGCAGGCCCAAGGCCCCGCCAAGATTGCCCAGGCCCAGAGCCAGCAATCGGCCGCGGTGGACATGGTGGCGCCGACTGATGCCATGGAAGCCAACCTCACCCGTACCCCAGATTTTACCCGGGTAGAGCGTGATGTGGAGGCCCGCTTCGACCAGATTAAGGATCGCCTGCGCGAAGCCGTGCAAACCGATGCCTACCCCCCCGCTGAGGCCATTGACGGTTTTGCCAAACTCATCGCCTCGGAAATCGAGCAGAAGAAACGCTAACCCGTCCGGCCCCCACCAGACGTTAATTTGCTTCCCCTACTGGCGGCATGGAAGATGCTGTGAGTGGATTGATGAACAGTGCCAATAAGCTGAGTGCCTACCGCGCCAACGCGGTTAGCTCTGCCACACCCGAGAATCTCGTCGTGATGATGTACGACGGGGCCATTCGGTTTCTGGGTGCTGCCATACGGGCCTTCGAGCACGAGGATCCGCTGGATTTCAACTTGAACATCCACGAAAACGTCACCAAAACCCAAGCCATCGTTCGCGAGCTCAACCACGCGTTGGACTTGGAAAACGGCGGGGAACTTGCCCACAGCCTTTCTGGCCTCTATGTCTATTTCGACAACCGTCTTCAAGAAGCCAACATCAGCAAAAACAAAGAAATTATTGAGGAAATCCTGCAGCGCATCAGTGACCTACGCGATGCTTGGAGTGAATCCTTTCAACAACAGGCCGAAGCCGCCCAACTCGCGACGGCCACGCCCCATGCGGCACCCCACCCCACCGCGCCGGGAGCCGCCGCCCAATTTAATACGACCGCCCCGCCACCCACCGAATCTCCTGGCCTTTCCCTCATGGGCTAATCATGAATCCTTCCACCAC
>Ga0160423_10001054_pt1 | contig 22916 bp, 24 predicted proteins | sample CRUFie14St8metaG_FD_108191 | JGI IMG/M metagenome (GOLD analysis project Ga0160423, IMG submission 108191) | Marine microbial communities from the Costa Rica Dome - CRUD Field 142mm St8 metaG | ecosystem: Environmental > Aquatic > Marine > Oceanic > Photic zone | place: Costa Rica: the Eastern...
ATATTATAGTTGTGTGTCGGGAAATTTGACCGCGCGGGTTGTGCTTTCTCCAGTGTCTAGGGCCTGCGCGGTCGGTTTCCCACTTATCTTACTCAATCTTGATCAGGTAACCACGTCTCGACCTTTTGATCGAGTTCTACTTGATCCTCAGTGAGTGTCTGTAGATCTCTAAACCGCGCGAGCTCCTGAATCATGAGCGTCTGAAGTTGAGAGAGTTGATCGTTCTTCAGTTGCAAAGAGATTTGAGCATCTCTGAGACGTGCAATGAGTGCGCTTCGATCTGCCTCTTGAGCAGAGAGCCGATCTTTTAACTCCTCAATCTCAGCGGGATCACGTCCAGAGGCTACGGCGATCATGGCAGAGATCGAGCCCGTTAACACGCCCAGAATCCCCACAAGTACATCTCTATTATCTTTGTTGATCTCGACCTTAGCGAGAAAGATGATCAAGAGCAGGATGAGGGCGAGATAGATGACACTGAACAGCCATCCGCGCCGAGCTTTGATCTCAGTGAGCGAGGCAGGAGTGGGCTCCTCATCTGGATCTTGTTGAGTCTCAGGTTCAGTCAAGGGCGCTCTCCAGTGATGATGAAGGTGATCAAACTAACGACATACTCTATCCATGACCAAGGGGGATGATCAAGGCCCCATGTCTGACGCGCGCTTGGTTTGCTGATGAAGTTGAGGAAGAGGAAAAGGAGATAGAGCAGATTGATAAAGGCGAACCGATACAAGATCCAGAGAAACAGCTCACGCGCTCGCATGTGGCGAAGGTGGCTCTTGATGCGTTTAGGACCTCCGAGCCTGCGCGCCTTCTCTGATCCTTCAGGGGGTTGCAGGCTCTCGGTAGTGATCCCGACACAGTAGACAGTCACAGGGCGCTTAACCCCCTTAAATTGATAGAGACCTGCGACCGCGTAGCGCGTGCCTCGTGGCGTGTCATAATTGGTCATGTCCTTGATCGCTCTAAAAGCGTCTTGAGTCAGGAGCACTTGACCAGATCCGCAGAGAGACATTGTGCGCGCGGCGATGTTTTTGCTGACCCCTTCAAGCTCAACGGGCTTAGCCCCTCCCATGATCTCAAGCTCGTTCTGGGTCACCTCGACCACATCACCAACATGTACACCTATTCGTGTATTGAGCCGAATCTTTATGGGGATCGTGGCCTGATAATGGAGCGCGAAGTTGACCGCATCGATAGGGCGATTAAATGAGAGCAGAAAACCATCACTGCGATCGATCTCTCTCCCGCTAAACTTGTACATGAGCGAGCGTGTGAGACGATCGTGATACTGTAACCAAGACGCGGCCTTCATCGGTCCGACTTTCTGAACGAAGGCGGTAGAACCGATGAGATCTAGTAGGACAATCGCGAGGCGTCTCTCGCGCATGATCGGAGCTTTGCTCATGATCCCTCCGAGGTGTGAATGTCAGGGGGTCATGGTATCACTTAAATGTCAGGGTTGAGAATCCTTTAGGTAAGATCTCGATCGTGGCCCTCGTGATAGTCAAGGGATAAATACTCGAAGATATCAGGGCGCGCTTTCATCATCGCCTTTTTTACGTACTTCGGAAGCTTTGAAAAGGGATGATCGCAACATGAGTCCAATCCGTACTCAATACAGTCATCATGATCATTAGGCCACTTAAGGACAAGAAGTTGTGGGTCACAGTCATCAGTAGCCTTCAACTCTTCGTAGTGCTCAAGAGCAGAAACGGCATCAGTGATCTCAAAGTGTTCTACGTCAATCTCACCTGTTTCATCATGCGGTAAGATTCGGATTTCATATTGAACGGTCATGTTCATTCTCCAGTGTGTTGGACCCTGTTGTGTGTCTTGGGTCTGTTGTGTTGATACCTCGCTTATGAGGTTAGGTCTTGCGACCTCGCACGAATCCAAGTCTTAAAGACCTGTGACGCCTCTCAACAACACGCCTCTTTTAATCGTTGCTCAAGATAGGGAAGGGTTCCGTGTTTAATGGTACGGCAGAGTGTAGGGTCATTGTGAATCATCCCATAATCACCCCGTGCGTACTCAAGGCGCTCTTGTGCTCGCTCGATAAGGTGCTCAATCTTCGCGATCTCCTCTTGTTCCTCCTCAGTGTAAGTCTCCGCGCCCTCATCCTCTGTAACAGGCTCAGTCTCTGGTAAGGTCTCGGTCACGGTCTCGGCCACGGTCTCGGTCTCGGCCACGGTCTCGGTAGGGTTCAAAGCCTCTTGGGCCGCCTCAAGGGTAGTGTGAACGCTGAGAACGTGACCTGCTCTAGCGGTAATATAATCATTCGCATCATATCCGAGAATGAAATAGAGCGCGTTCTTAGTGCTTCCAACAGAAGCGCGAACCAGAGCGAATCCATAATCATAATCTCTCTGTTTTCCTGAGATGATCTTGTGATTGAAGCGTCCACCCTCAAGACCATAGTGATCTTGAATCGCAGAGCGCATCTCGCCACCACGAACCGCCGCGCCGTCTCTGGTCATTTCGCGATACTCTTGCTGAGAGTTTAAGGTAAGATCTGAGTGGATTGTGATTGAGAGAGTCATGTTCTTTTCTCCAGTATGTTGAACCTTGTATCAGGTCGGTGTGTGTGTCAGAGTGATCAACCACTCTATGTAAACGATCCTATACATAACTGAGACACATTGCAAGCCCTTTTGGAAATAAATTTAAAATAAATATCTCGGCGCGCTATAAGTACATGAAAAGGTTAAAGAAAAAAGTTTCTAATTTCTTTGATTTTCCCTTTTCGCGAGCCCTTCAAGGCCCTTTTTAGACTCAACAGATAGAGAAGTTTTAAATGTGAGGGCGCGCTTGACCTCTTGATAGAGCGCCCTGCTCTCTTCATGTGCGGGTTGACCTTGGGTCTCTTGAACGAGGCGCCTATGTAGCGCTAAAAGGGTCTCTTGAGTGGTCACAGGCTCATCTCCTCTTGAGCGATCATCATAGTAGTAGGAAACTGTGCAGAGAGCAGGGTAGAAATCTTTTGAGCGATCAAGCGCGCTTCTCTCTGTGCGTGATCTGTGTTCCTGAGCTTGATAAATCGCAACCAGTTGTGAAGATTGCCTGTCATGTAGAATCTGGTCATAGTCGCTTGAGGGAGTACAGCGCGCGCTTGTTCTCTCGCGACGCCGCGTCTGATCAGATAATGATAGAGCATATATTGACTTTTGAAGCTCTCAGCGATCTGCTCTTTGAGAAACATCGCCCCTACTGCGACCTCGCTCTCATCTGCACATTGTAGAGCGCTCTCGTGCTGTTGATACAGCTCAGGGAATTGATACATCTCAATATCAAGATCTGTGTAGCGCCTGCTCATTTCATTGTATGAGAATGTGCGGTGTCTCATGATCTGGCGCGCGGTGAATATCGGACATTTGATCATAAATGTAGCACCGAGATGCTCAAAGGGGCTCGTGTGTCCATGTCTGAGCAGGTAACGAGTGAGCTTTACATCTCGATCAGGTTCAGGGGCGTGTGAATCGCGCGCTGTGCTCACCCTCGCGGCCTTGACAGGCGTCTGATCATCTCCGTAACTTTGAACCATCTCAACGGTAATTTGTCCGTAGTTGTCGCGGTCAATCGGTGGAGGTTCATGTGCTTCATCAGTGAGCGGTGCGTGTTGAGGTGGTTGTATGTCCATCGTTAAATCCATTGTCATCGATAATCCTTATATTAAATTGTGTCACGGGTGAGCTAGAACGTACAGCGCCCTTTTCACGCCTCCTGAATTTTTTCACATGGGGTTGTGCTGAGATTGATCTTGAAAAGGCGTTCAAGCTCATTTTTGCGGCTCCTGACTGCCCGACATCTTCAGCCCATCCCCTGAAATCCTGCCAGAGTTTTTGAGCGGTCATCAATTCATCTTCAGAGGTCACCTGACACTTGAGCGCGATCCACGCAGAGAGCGCGTCTGTCTCGATGCGCCAGTTACCGCGCCACACATCGATATAATCTTGATGTGCGTACCCTTGACGCTCGATATAGACTCGCGCGAGGTCAAGCGCCCACGGCACGATGAGATGATACTCTGATCTGAGTTTGTCGAGTAGATCAGGATCGCGCTCATGACCTGAGAAGATGTGATGAAACTCAATGGGTACAAGGCGCCTCCAGAGTCCATGAGAGCGGTCACGCGACGCGGGTAGTTTGTTCGCCGCGAAAAAGTGCGCGGCCCTTGGACGCATCCTAAAGGGCTTTTCATTTTTATGCTCTACAGTGATCGCATCTCCTGAGATCATGGCTTTGAGTGTATCGGACTCTAAGAGATCAGTCTCGGGCATCTCTGACACGACATTGACAGCGGCCCCGAATAACTGAGCCCGTGAGAAGCGCTCTTTCATTGCCTGCGGTGCGAGGTGCGCGGTACGCTCAGCGCCGAACAGATCAGAGATCAGTGAGGCGAGTACGCTTTTCCCGTTGCTCCCCTCACCAAAACATACAAGCGCGGTAGCCTCGCGAGTGCAGAGACCGAGGAGCGCGAGCCCGATCCACTCACCGATCGTTGTGATCTTTGCGTTGATCTCAGATTCGACCGTGTAAGCGGTCTCGTCCTCGTGTGGGTCTCGGTGAAGGGAACGCTTGAGAAACGTATCAATAAAGATTTTAGGCTCAGCGGGTTCTCGTCCAGTGTCCTCATCTTGCCAATACTGCAAAAGATCAGGTGAGAGGTCATAATCGAGATGATGGATCGCGTAAAATTTAGGATCTTTAGGGGAGACTTTTAACCCTGCCTGACCTGCGCTGATGAAATGTTCACCGAGCACGACCCCCATCGGCGCGGTGTCAAAAGGCGTCTCACTCTCACTTGATGCGGTCACGCTCTTGATCATGTTCACAGCGCCGTTGATCAGTTGCATATTGATCGGAATCGGTGAAAATTCCCCTTTTGCGTTCTCAGCCTGCGCCCCTTCAAGTTTAGTGAGAATTTGCTCAAGTTGAGGTTTTCTGTAAATCTTCCATGTACCACTTGTGGGTGAGTATTGCCTGAGCCCGTCACCATGCCAGATCGGAAGAGGGTCAATCCCCATCGCATCGAGGACCGCTTGAGCGATCGAGAGATCATCGCGAGGAAATGAAAACACTCTCCGAAGTGGCGCGAGGTCGGGGAAATCTGGAAGGGTGAGCGGTGGAGGGGGCGCGACCGCTGAATGGTCCTCATCAAGCTCATGTTTCGGCGCCGCGTCTAGCATCTCCGTGACATAGCGCAGAGCCTCGCCCTTTTCTGTGCGTCTCCCATCACATAGATATTTGTCGAGAACTTCAGCGATCTCTAATAAACAGGGCTCGTGCTGTAACCAGTGACTCATCTTATAGAGCGCGTCACGAAAAAGATCATGACGTGTTGTCCGATCGAGATCGAGAGATTCTAAATTGTGCGGTATGATGACACGGGGTTTTTTGTTCCCCTTGGGCGTTCGCGATGCTTGATCTTCGTCGCCCTTTGGCGCTATCGCGCTTGGGGCGTCCTCAGATCTGCGCTCACTGTTAGCCTGTGAAGAGGTATTTTTCAAATGTGCATCCCAGCGAGAGGCGAAAAACTCAATAAGCTCAAGCGGCATATCATCAGGGTGAATCTGTAGACACGGGAAATCGTCAGGGATCCGCTCACCTTTTTTGTAGATGAGGGGGGCCGCGAACCCTCTGGTGATCTGTGTTGAGGCGGCGTCTACATCAACAGTCTCATCGTCCTCAAATGTTTTGACCAGCTCAGTAAACAGACCTTTACGCGCTCGATCTCCGAGCGTGATCTCAACGGGTTCCTGAAAGATTAAACCGAAGCGCGCGCCGCGTAAGGTGCGATAGTAGAAAGATCCAGAGATGTTTTAATATTGAGCGATCTTAGCCTCAACTCGCTCAAACCAAGATTGATCGGTCCTGAGATGAGGGTGCTCGTGTGTGTGCTTATCATCGAGATCGATAAAGACCCCGCTCGTGTACAGTGAGACGCCTAACTCTCTCTTGATGATATCGAAATTAAAGCGCGCGCCTGATTTCGCAGGTCTGAGCACAGGCCCCCCTTGAGCGGCGAGGGGATAGAGCCAAACCTCTTGACCGTGATTTGTCTCTAGTCTGAAATCGTAATTGAGCGCCTCTCTAAATCCTAATGTTCTTAGGTCGTTAGGGTGCTGTTCACCTGCTCGCCATGCGGAGGGCGTACTGTATCGCCCTGATTCATTGTGTGTGTAATAGCTCACTCGGAGCGCGCCAAGGATCATTTGACCTCCTTTTCCTATGGATCTTTAGAAATAGACTCTTGACAATCCACGAGTCAAGCCCCTATTTTGTAAAATCCATTAATCGAGAGAGGAAAACATGACAAAAGACGAGTTCATCGTAGCGATGCGAGCACTTGATGATGACGGTGGTCTTGAGACTGTTGATCATCCAGCTCATTATCGCTATGACACGATTGAAGCGATCGATATTATTGAAGCGTGGGCGCTCAATTTCAATCGTGGTAATGTACTGAAATATTTATCCAGAGCAGGACTCAAGAGCCCTGATTCAGAGCTTGAGGATCTACATAAGGCGCTCTGGTATTTGAAACGTGAAATCATGAGGTTACGCAATGAAAACACAGAAAATGATACAGATTAGAGAGACGCGCTCACGTCTCCTCGATGAGATCAGGAGTCAGCTCAAGGTTTTGAATGAGCACGCGGGAGACGATAACCCTCTATTGATTATGAACACCTCGCGCTCTCTAGTGTCGCTTATTGAGACCTATCTCTCTACACTACCCCCAACATATCGAGGGGATAACCCACAGTGACCAAAAGAAAGCCTTGGAGCGCTACATCACCGAGCCAGATCAGCACATTTCGCGATTGTCGTCGAAAATGGTTTAGAGTGAGCGTTCTCGGTGAGCGTCCTCCAAGCACGCCTGCGGCTGAACGTGGCACGCGCGTCCATGAACAGTTGGAACAGTGGCTCATGAACGGGATAGCGCCAACAGATGGAACAGCGCGCGCGATGATGCGCGCACTCCCTAAAGGGGGTACGGTCTCACCTGATCTCGTAGAGCAGAGCTTTGATGTGACACCCCCTACATGGGTCGCGAGAGTAAGAGGGCGTATTGATTTGATCGACCCCGAGACAAATCAGATTATTGATCATAAGACCACGGGCTCAATCAAATACATGAAGACTGAGGAGGATCTCGCGACAGATACTCAAGCGGTGATCTATAGCGCGGTCGCGCTCTCTGGGTCGATAGGCTTTGAGTTTAGTGAGCCTCTGAGGTTCACATTAAATTATGGCACGACCAAGGGCGCGACGAGAACCGCGATTGTCTCACGGACATTCACGCGCGCTCAGTTGGAGGGGCCTCTCGCCTCGATCGGTGAAGAGGTGAAACTACAAAAATCGACATCAAAAGCGCTTTCATGGTCAGAGGTCGAGCCGAATTACCAGAGCTGTGATAAATACGGGCGGTGTGTGTTTGCTGAGGACTGTTCCGCGCATCAGAGAGCACTAATACAGATCAATGAACCATCTCAGGCGAGCGTGGATAATTTTATCGATTCAATGAAGATTTCAGGGTCTACGAACCAGATCATGGTCGAGGATCGTCCAGAGATCACTTTAAATGGTGATCTTGATCCAGAAGGCCGCGCTTATCTGAATACGAATCCCCCTGATGGGTTACCAGATCGAGCGCCCCTACCAGAAGATCAGCAACCCGCGCGCCGTTTGCCTCGCTTCAGATGGAATGATAAGAGCTTGAGCCAGATGAAAGCGCCTGATCTTGTGCAAGCGGTACAAGAGCTGACCGCGATCATGAGCCCTCAAGCGCGCGAGGTCTATGAGCGGCACACGGGGCACATTAAAAAAGAGACAATGAAAACAAACAAAGAGCGCCTTGAGGTGATCCATAAAATCAACTACGGAGTGCTCGCAGTAAATGACCCAACGAAAGAGAGCGCAGACATGGAACCTGATCTTTTTACAGCTCTAGGAGCATTACAGAAAAAAAAGGAGCCCCCTCAAGCGACAATCAAAGAGCCTGAGCCTATAGAGGTATCACAAGAGCCACCTGAGCCCGTTAGGGAACCTCCACCCCTACCCACGCCTCAAAAGAGCGCTCAAGAGTGGTTAAAAGACGAACCTGAGCCGCCACAGGGAGAAGATCACCCGTTTACAGATCCCGTAACATTACAGAGTGCTCCTAAAATGCTTCTCGTTGATGCGATCGCGACAGGTGGGGAGAGTGTGGATCTTTTGAGTGAGCTTGCGCCGTGGATCGCTGATATAGAGGCGAAATACTCGCGCCCTATGTGCATGATCGCTTACGATGAGGGATGGAAACACCTAGGCGCGCGCTTGTCTGCTCAAAAAACTTGGCTATTTGAAAAAAACATTGTAACAATTGACTCCTCACATCCGTTATATCGTCACTGCTCACATGTTCTCGTGAGCCTCGCGGATATAACAATCAAAGCGACACGCTGAAAAAGGAAAAGGAAAATGAGTAACTGGAATCAAAACTCAGACGCATGGAATCAGACCTCCCAAGCGGCAAACTGGAACCAAGGACAAAATCAAGGATCAGCTCAAGGGGGCTCGATTTGGGATAATTTTGAGAACGTGGACACCGCACCACAGCGCAACGGATATGTACCTCCGAATCTTGACTGTAACGTAAAAGTCGTTGAGTTGAAGACGATCCAGAGCATCAAAAACAATAATCGGCCTGTGTTCATCGCGACGATTGAGACGATCGAAGAGACTCCAAATCGTTATGATTGGGTCGCGAAGGCTGATGAACGCCCTTATCTTCAGAACATCAAAGCGCTCGTGTGTGCGATCAATCCAGAGGGCGACCCGCGCTCCTTTGGTCGCGATCTGATGGAAGCGCTCACGGGATCTGATCAGCCTGCAACGGGTAAAATCGTACACCTACGCAGTGAGCAGATCATGACCCGAAACGGTAACGAATTTACAAAGTGTCACTGGTCACCCGCGCGTTAAACCTACATGCAAAATCTTACAATTGATTGTGAGACAGAGCTGATCGGACAAGGGCGCAAGGCCCCACTCATGGCATGTTTGAGCGCGAGCGATGGACGCGCGCATCAACTCTTAAGTCCTGATGAGGGTTGTGATCTCCTGTCGCGTTGGTTGCGTCTTGATGAGGGTTGGTTGATCGGTCATAACATCGCTTTTGATCTCGCGGTGATCGTGCGTCATCGTCCTACACTCGCGCCTCATATCTGGCGCTTATATGATCAGGGGAGAGTGTACGATACAGGGATTCATGAGCGCTTATTTACACTGTATCACGGGTGGTCTACTCATCCTGAGATCGGGCGCCCGATCATCTCACAAGGGGTCAGTCTGGCACAGCTCGCGCGCGGTCTCCTCGGTCTCAATATCACAGAGCAAAAACTTGACCCTAAAAGCCCTCGTTATCAGTACGGGAAACTCTTAGATACACCGCTTGATCAATGGTCGAGAGAGGCGCGAGAGTACGCTTTAGAGGACGCAAAAATCACTCACCAGATCTTTGAGCTTCAACAAGAGCGACTCGCGCAGGTGGAGCACGTCACAAGCGGCCCTTATCGCTTCATGTTCAGTTTCAATCTCCAAACACGCGCGGCGTGGGCGCTTCATCACTTGGAGATGTGGGGCCTTCGGACCTCTCAAGAGAGCGTTGATCTTTGGAAGAGTGAGACACATAAGAAGCGCGCCGCGCTAGAACATGACCTCATTGATTTTGGATTGCTCAATAACAAGCTTAAACGCAATATGAAGGCGATTAGAGCGGTCGTGGAGGCCAGTTACGGAGAACGCACACCGCGCACCGAAAAAGGAGCCGTTCAGGTCTCAGGTGAGGTGTTAGAGGATAGTAACGAGCCCATCTTGATCAAGCTCGCGGAGTGGCTCAAGCTCGATAAGATTTTAGGCACATTTGGCCCTACTGTGGACCTTGGCACAGAGAGACCCATTAACGCGCGGTGGAATGTGCTCGTAAGGTCTGGGCGTACAAGCTGTACAAAACCCAACCTTCAACAATTACCACAGTCTGGAGGGATCAGAGAGTGTTTCCGACCGCGTGATGGTTATGTGTATGTTGGCGCTGATTATTCGACTGCTGAGCTTGTCGCGCTCGCTCAGGTGTGCCTGAACCTTGGCTATGATTCAAAAATGGCTCAAGCGATCAGTGAGGGGCGTGATTTACACCTCGCGCTCGCGGCTGACCTCGCGGGAGTATCGTATGAACAAGCGCTCAAGCTGAGAGCAGATAAAGACCCTCAAATCTTAAAGCTTCGTAAACTCGCAAAAGTGCCAAACTTTGGACTGAGTGGGGGTCTCGGTGCTTCAGGTCTGGTAGGGTTCGCTAAAGGTTACGGGCTCAACATCACGGAACGTGAAGCGCAAGATCTCAAGCGCGCGTGGTTTAGTCGGTGGCCTGAGATGCGCTTATATTTCGACAAAGTGAAGGGAGATGTGACCAGAGGATACCTGACCCATCACTACAGCGGGAGAAGGCGCGGGGGAATCGGGTTCACCGATGGAGCAAATAGCTATTTTCAAGGGCTCGTAGCAGATGGTGCGAAGTGCGCTCTATATAACGTTGTGCGAGCGTGCTGGATGCAACCTGAAAGCGCCCTATTTAGCGCGCGTCCTGTTCTGTTTATCCATGACGAGATTATCATCGAGGCTCCAGAGGGGCGCGCGAGTGTCGCGGCTGATGAACTCGCTCGGCTCATGATTCAGGGGATCAAGCCCTTTTTGCCTGATTTGCCGATCGAGGTCGAGGCGTGGTGCAGTCGTATCTGGACGAAGGGCCTTGACGAAGCGCGAGATCCTGACGGGCGGCATATCATCCAAAATTGACTGTACTTCCTCTTGAGCACAATCAGATTGAGATTTGAGTACACGCAACTCCTCAAGGATCTCTCGCGCGGGGTCTTCTTCCTCCTCTTCAGCTTCAGGCTCTGGCAGATTGCGCGGTGGAGGGGGAGCGCTACACGCGCGCAACGAGAGAGAGATCAAGATCAGAAGCAGGCTCGCGGTGATGATCCTGAGCGCGGCGGTCATTGTCTGAGTCTCCGCTTAAGCTCAGTGATGTCTTCAGCCATTGACACGTTCTGAGTCTTAAGCTCAATGATCAATCCCTTGATCTCTGTTAGTGTTTTTGTGTCCTGTCGCGCGTCATTCTCTAGCTGAGTGATGCGGCGCTCATAACTAGCGCGCTCAACATCAGCACGCGCAAGATCTCCTGAGAGCTTGAGTACCCAAGCGAGTACAGGGATCGCGAGAAGAGAGAGCCCTCTCCAGACCCATTCAAGCGCGGTTGGTTGATCAATTGGACTCATCATCAGACTCCTCTCCGATCGCGCGCCGAACCTTTTTCTTGAGGATGCTCACAATAATACTATTCATTGCACCCGCGCCGAGTCCGATCACTGCACCGTACAGCACGAGCGTCTCATCTTCGGTCACTTCTGGGTGAATCAGCGCACCAACACCCGCACCAACGACGAGCGCCATGGAGCGAAGCGCAAGGACTCTCTGCGGCCCTTGTATGTCAAACATCGTGAGGAGCGGTCTGCACCACTCAACGAGCGCCCATGCGCTGATCGCGGTCCATGCGAGCGTCTCAAGGGGTAAAAGTGCGGGATTGATTTCCATCATATGCTCGCTTTACGGATTGAATGTTCTTTTGAGTCTCATTCTCAGTTCTATACCTGCGGCGAGGAGATCAGAGAAGAGGGATCTGATAGAGGGGCCGTAGTCTTCACCTGCAAAATACAAGGGATAAGGCCCTGTGTCTTGATTACCGTTTCTCTCGCTCTCTGTCGAGCTAAACAGATCAAGTATGTGCGCTCCAAAAGGGTCATTTGTGCGCGCGTCTGCGTTCTCCCTCCAGTAGCTCGGAGGTGTGATCATTGCGTCAGGTGTAATCATATCAATGATCACGACACATTGAGCCTCTTGATCTCTCCCAAACTGCGCTTTTACTGCACTCGGTTGAGGTTCACGAATCGTGAAGGGTAACAACTCAAGGTCTAAGGTCTGAGCGCTCCCGCTTGTTGGGGCTCCAGAGATCGCGAGCGACTGAGCAGGAGAGAGATAGAGGCGCGAGGTATTGCTATCATAATGAGTGGAATGATAAAGCGCGCCTGACACCCTGATCAAGCGCTCCTCTCCCCACGCGGCTGTGATGCTCGATGATGTGAGATACGGAGCGGCGGCAGGGGTCAAGGTCGCGCCTGTAGCTTTGATGATATGCTCTTGAAACAGCGCGGCTAACTGAGGGATGAGACTTGTATATGATCCCCTCACACTATAGAGCGCTTGATGAATAAATGCAGATTGAGACGCATACGGGGTCTCAGTGGCCTCAAGAGGTAAACCGTAGAGGGTCGCTAGGGTTTCAAGATAATCTCTCGGTGAGCGATGAATGAGCGTGTCTGAGCGCGCTTCTCTGAGATGAGACTGATCACGGAGCATAGAACACCACCTCTGAGAGCTTGGGTAGGTTGCGCTTAAGCCCACCGTTTAAAACGATCTGAGATCCTGAGTGCGTGTAGGTGTATCGTGTACCACCCACGCTCACCACGCCGCTGTCAGGAAAAGAGAGCACGCTCTCTGTAGAGAGATCAGTCTCACCCCTCACATGATCGCGAGAGAGGACCGTTTGAGGTGATCCTACATGTTCCTGAGAGATACGCCCGAAAGCATCAAGGATCATGTGCAAGTAAGCAGGGCGCGAGGGTTTAGAGACTGCAAAATCTACAGGCTCAAGACCGTTGAATCTGGCGCCTGTTTGATAGAAACTCGGAGGGAGTCGGCGCGCTAAATACCGCTCACTCCCTCGGTTATCAGGCTCGATCTTGAGCGCGGTTCCGAGTGTAAATGTCTGTGAGAAATTTGGCCCACAGTGAAGGGTGATTACATAACTTCCCGCAGGTGCAGGGGGCGTGTACGCCTCAAGATCCCCGCGTCTTTTAATCAGATCAGGCCCTTGACCCGCAATCCCTGAGTAGAGATAAGTGAGCACACCCTCAACCTGTATCGAGAGCCTGAAAGGTGAGAGGTTATCGCTCAAAGAGCCTGTGACCTGTATCTTTGCCCCTCCTCGATGATGGACTTTTGATGATCTCAATTCAAGGTATAGGAGCGCCTCTTGATTTGGAGATCCATAACCGCGCTCAAGCGCGACACCTGCGAGAGATTCAGGGTCACCGAATCCAAGTCCTCCGCTCTCAGGGTCTCCATATCCTCGCATGTCAGGTCTCCTGTGCTACAATCGCGATCGCGATCCCATGCATGATCCCGCTAGAGGGCGCGTTCATCTCAACACCGAAGAGATCTCCTGCGGTCACAGTGAGCCCCGTAGGAGTGATTTTATGAGATTGAGGGGTGTTGTTTGCTGAGCTGATAATACTCGCGTTGTTTGTATCGCTCGTTAACTGATCAAGTTTCCAGTTTGCTTGCGATGTCGTGAAAAGATTAAACGTCGCGGTGTTCCCTTGACTGCCTGCGTTTCTCACGCTCACGCTAATCTGTTGAATTGTGAGGTTTGTGGGGGCGTACCAAGGGCCTGCTATGGGCTCAGCTTTCGCGGGGTTAAATCCTGCCTGTAGCGTGGTACTATTTAGATCATACCAGTGCGTGACGTGCGCTGTGTAGGTCAAGATCCTCTGTGATGGTCCTGCAGGGCCTGTTGCTCCATTCGCTCCATCTGCTCCATCTGCACCCTTCACGACTCCAGCGTTGATCGTGCTTTCATCGCTGAGAGTGATGATCAACTCACCCGCGCCATTCACAGCGGCTGATGTGATCCCGTTATTGATCGTGAGGGTGTCTAAGGTATTGGTGATCGTGTCAAATGCAGTGTACCAGTCTCGTGAACCGATCGCGGGGAGACGCAGAGACCGCGCCGCGCTCTCGATCTGGAGCGTACAAAAGGCGCTCGCTGGTGCGATCTTTGGATCTGTCTCAGAGGTTTCACCCGTGGCGGGGTTCGTGGCTACAAGAAACAGTCTCAGATCTCCCCATGTATTGTTCACATCTTGAAGGGTTGGATTCTGTGCAGTAGAGCTTGATAGACTCGCGGTCTGTCCTGTTCTCGGTAGTAGGATCGACCACGCGAAAGTGAAACTCGCGCTAGGGTTCGCAGAGTCTACAGCGTCACCAAACACGTCATAGGTCTGAGACGCGAGGGGTAAACTTTGCGTGATCGTCGCGTTAGGATTAGATACAGGGTTGTTTGTCCATCCCGCGTGAGCTGTAATCGTCATGAGGTCACCTGTTGAAGCGTCATCTGGATATCATAGATAAATTTTAATTCTCCGAAGGGAAGCGCCGCGTCCATTCTGATAATGAAAGGTATTGCGTAAGGTTGAACCACAGTTGTACTTGGGGCTGTTGCAGGCGCTACGCTGTAGGATTGTTTAATAAGACTTCTTGTAGGCACAGGATCAGATGAGAGGGGTACATTACCAGAGGGTAAACCAAAGACTACCCCATAATTAAAATTTTTAGGCTGGTTGTCTGCTGTGGATGTATCTGTCATTGAGTCAGGGCTACTCGGTGAAACTAACGGGATAATGTTATGAGATAAGAGTTTCCAAGATTTACCCGAAGCAGGCGCGGGGAGTGTAACCACTGGACGCCTTAACGCTTTTTCAAAATCGTCAGATGTTAAAGCGGTGTCTCCAAGTGCCTGAGCCCCTGACATAGTAGACCCATCAAAAATGAGACTTGTGCCTTGAGGTGCATCGGTTCGCAAATGCACCGCGTTGGTAGACGTTGACCATGTAGCCTCGACCCTGATCAGTGCGTGAGTAACGCTCTCAAGATCAGTAGCGCGTGCTTCTACTGCCTGAGTGTCTGTCTCTAGTTGCTCAATCCTGAGCTTTGCCTCATTCAGTGAAATATTAGGGGCTGAATACCAAGGCACATCAGGTCCTGAATATAACGTGTCATAAGTGCCGTTATTCTTCATTTTATGGATGATATACTTGATCGTGCTCAGCATCCCTAAAACGCCCCAACTAAAACTCTCTGTGCCTCCTGTACCTTGGTGTAAAAAGAGACTTGTTTTAAGGGCGTTTAATGAAACCGTTGAATCTAAAACTTGAGTCGTTTGTGCATCGATATTATCAAATATACTGATCACGGTATATGATAGCGCGCCTGTACTGTCAACGGAATACGTCAAAAGGGGCGCCCATTGTCCATCGCCCGCGGTCGTGCTTTCAAACGGTCTTGAGGTACCCGCTTTGAACACTACACGCTCTCTGAATCGAGTCGTGGGCGAGTAGCTGACCTCTGACTGTGAGCTGATATCCCATCGCCTGCGCGCGCTTGCATCACTCGCCACTTGAGTGGATCGGGCATAGAGCGTGTAGGTCGTGCCTACTGTGCGCGCGCTACTTACATCGATAGGATGGTTATTATGTCCAGATTTAGAGCTATCAAAACGGATCACTCTCGCCTCTGGTGAGAGACTGTTTCCGTTACTGTCACTAGGGGCGCCACCTGCGGTAAACTCAATGAACGTGAATGAGGAGAGCGTGATTTGACCATTCCCATGATCATAAGTGACCTCTGGACCGCTCAAGAGCCCTCCATCATAGGTGCTCAGATCAGAGGCACCGAGGAGCGCGCCGAGTGCTCTCTGGTCATATTCGTAGGCTAGATCGGTGAGCGCCTTAACGTCCTCAAGATCTGCGCGCTCAAGCGCTTCTAATTTAACTCGATCCATCGATCAGGTCTCCTCGGGTGAAGGGATGATTTTCAGTGTGCCGAGACGCACAACGCGATTCGACTGAGGATAGAGATCCTCAAGCGGAATCGGTGCGGCGTCATCTCCTGTTTCGTGAACATAGAGCGTGATATTTCTCACCCCATCAACCCCCATAATGATCTCTGTGAGCCTCGCGACAAATAAAGGTTCACCGATGCGATACACGCTCAACTCATCGATCAATCGAGTCTCTACACTCTGACTGAGCGCGTTTAGTTCAAAACCGTTCTCTGGGGTCAGGTGAATGTCAGCGTCAAGGCGCGTTACTATGGGAGGGAGAACCCTCACGCGAGTACCTGCCGCTCTCCATCCTGCAAACTCATTTGGTCGGGCGGGGTCTCCCTCGATGGTTCTCTGAATCTCAGCGATCGGACCTGTAAACACATCATAAGGGCCAAGGGTCCAGACCGCTGTTTCAGGGATCGCGTCAGCGTCTAGGTAGATCACTCCGCGCTCTGGAATACTTACATATTTAAGATCATTTACAAAACGTACATTGCCTGTTGAGGGGTCAATATACGTTATCTCTACAGGATTAAACGCAGGCGCATCATGATAGATCACAGTAGGCCCCTCAGCGGTCGCTGTGCCTGTGTATCTGTGACCTGTAGCGGTGCGTGTTCCAAGTGTACCTGATCCATCATCGATGTACAGATAACTCATACCCGCGACGTTAGGATCTTCATAAAGGCTCGCGAGCGTGATTCGCTCGGTTCCTGAGTAGTTGAGCGCGGCAAACTCAAGCGCGGGGGGCTGTGATCTGGCGAGACTTTGCAGGTAGAGGAGCGCGCGCCGTTTCAGTTCACTATCACTCTCCTCCTCTTGTCCGTTAGTGATCGCGGCGCTGTTGGTCACGCTCGTGATCTGAACAGGGGCGTCGATAACTGTGTCGATCTTCTCCGCTCCAATGTTTCCCGCTCTCCCATCCTCGCTCGCCTCTACTGTGAGATCTTTACTCGTAGCCCCTGCGCTGATCGTGGACGCGGTGATCACTGAATAGAGAATGTCAGGAGCACTTGACGCGCTAAAGCTCGCGCCTTGAGAGATTCCAAGATCTGATGCTTGCGCGGGGATCGTGACGGTGACTGTTCCTGTGGCTGTGGTCGCAGGTAGTCGCGTGATCGTATGAGGAGGAAACTCGCCTAAACGCTCATCAAGCTCGGCGCCTGAAGCGTTGCGAAAATCGAACGCATCACGAACGCCCTTGATCCTGCGCTCGGTAGATGACGCGAGGGCCGCTTGACTCTGAGCGATGACATCAATCACGCTCCCTTGAGCGGTGTCGTCTAGCTCTGATCTCGTGATCAGAGATCCGAGGAATATCCGAGCGAGTTCAGCTCTTTCTCTGGGTACATAGGCCATGTTAGATCGCTATCCTCTCGCTAAAGATCGCGCCCGCGATCGCTCTAAACTCAACAGAGGCGCTGAGATGATCGCCTTTATCTTGTAATTCTATCACATTCACGCTCTCAAGTCTTGGGTCTCTGGTGAGCTGTTCTCGGATGTGCGCGCTCAAATATCCCGCGCTCTCTATCGTGACCCGTTCCCCGATCCTCTGAGGGAGTCCGTACCCATCGAGGATCGGTGTCTCGCTCTGCGTGGTCGTGAGCCGATGACGTGCGGCCTGTTCGATGTTTCGCGCTCCCCTGATCAGCGTAAAATCACGCCCTTTCATCTCAAGATCGCCCGTCTTGGGATCGATCATCAGATCTTGACCGTAGGGGGATCTCTGGTTGCGCGTGGGGTTCGTGGGCTGTGTATCGATCGCAGGGAGAAGGATCAAGTCACCCTCTCGCGCGGGTAACCCTCGCTGATTATGTCGCTCACTTAACCACCCATTTAAAAGCTGAAGCTCCACATATCTCTCAGGAGCGCGGAAGAGGCGAAAAGCGAGCACTCTCAAATCTTCACCGAGCCTGAGTCGGTAGGTGGTCACCTGCTCACGAGGTGGACGCGGTGCGCTCTGTGTCTGTTGGACGTTCGGTAAGATTGGAGGGTCGATCGCTCGCGCGAGATCAGAGAGTAGATAGGGCGCAGTTGTCGCGGTACTATCTGCTTGAATCTGTACCTCTTCAGCCTGTCCAACGGTCGTGAGTAATAGATCCCATTCTGCGCTCATCTCATCGTCAAAAGTGACCACCTCATCCATAACCCTTGAGCCTAGTGCTACGATACGCCCTGCGGTCTTGCTCATCTGGCGTATGATGTCATTAGGTATGTCTGCGATCTCTGTGATAGCGTCCACGGTTCCGCGTGCCGCGTTCGTGACCTGATCTAGCGATAAGAGGAGCGGTTGAAGTGATCTCCTTAAGTAAGCGTTAGATCCTTCCATTTGGAGCTGTATCGCGGCTGTCACGTTCGCGGCACTTTGAATCGCGTTCGTGACCCCACTCAAGGCCCCCTCAATATCAAAGAGATTCGCGTCTTTTGGGGGCTCATCTGCACTATCATACGCGCTCAGTTGAAGCGTCCACGCAGGCGCGAGATTATCCCCATCTGCTGATCGCTGAATCGTGAGCGCGTCCACCTCTACTTTGAGATGGATATCCTCATCAAGCGCCCTAAATATGAGTTGATGTTGGTTGAGTCGTTTCCTTTCTGTGACCGTATCAGGGCCTTCTTTAGATGTAGTTTTCTTTTTTGTGATTGTGTCAGGACCTTCTTTAGATGTCGTTTTTTGATAATCCTCTAAGAATTTCCTGAACGCGATCAGGATATCAGGGCCGAAAGCGCTGACCACTTCTCCCTTAGCGGTCAATGAAGGCCGCGCGTCATAACCTGCGCTTCCAGAGAGTTCAATTGATCGGCTCTTATATCTCCCGATCTCTCTAATAGGATCATCGCCTAGGGTATAAATGATCTGTTTTGGTGCGCTCTGTTCGATCGTGAGCGCGCTCGGTGGAAGGGGGAGCGCCATTGATTGATAGAGCACACCTGAGCGATGCCACTCGATCAAATAGCGTGTATTGATCCGCGCGAGGCTCGCGAAAGCGCCAGAGATACTTATTCCTGAATTCGACGGCATAGCATCACCTCTCTATAGTTGCGATTTCTGAGGATATTGTATCATTAGGGTTGGGGGTTGGCGATATTTGATCCCTTGGTGTCGCTACATTATTTAGATTTGTAGGTGCTCCTAAGCCAAGGTCGATTGCAAGCGCTACCTTCATACTCTCAAAAGCAGTCTGGAGACTCTGTACAGCGGTCGTTAACTCTATGATCCGCGCTTGGTACTGTGTCAGGGTGTCAATCGTAGGCTCTGCGATCGCGAGATGTTGTGCAGGTGTCGCGCCTGAGCTGATCTCAAGCGCCCCTTGGATGCGCGTCTTAGGGGTCAAGTATAGGCTCTCATCTCCTGCGATGATCCGCGCCCCCTTGCTTTTCAACTCGCTGTGATCAATCCCGATCTGATTGAGAGGGTATTCACCCGCGTCATCGATTTTGATCACCTCAACATATTTCTGACCCTCTGCAAGCGCCCCGATAATGTAGGGCGCCCCTCCACCTTGGGTGAGCGTGAGCACCTCCGCATCGATGGGAGGCGTGCTCATGCGATCTGTATCAGCGCCACCGAGAGAGATGATCGTACATCCTGAATAAATGACCCCTGACCCATCAACGAGGTCACATTCAGGAGTACCATCCACGACATAGCGATCAATCACCTGCATGATCCTCAAATACATGCGCTCTCGGTTCACGAATGATTTAATGCCCATGTTCTGGCTCTCCTGTGCGATAGAATCCGCGAGTGAATGAGATTGTGGAGCGCCTCTCTATGATGCTGTTCTCAAACACTGTCGAGCGGTGCGTGATTGTCTCCACATAACAGATTAAATACTCGTGGGTGTGCGGTCCAGTGATCTCAAGCTTGATCCAGTGACCCGCGTTGATATCGAGCCTCTGTCGCGTTGTGGCTGTGCCGTTGATGTATCTATGCTGATCTCTGGCGATCTGATCAACGAGACTAATGATATGTTGAATTTCACGGGTGAGCGATTCAGGTTTAGTGTTACGCCCTACAGGGAGAAAAGGCCATTGACCCCTATAGAGCCTTAAACCTGCCCTTGAAACGTCCTCACGATCGATTGTAGGGCGCCCTAGAATCCCAAACGGATCAACACCACGTGAGGCGTTGAGCGGTGTGTCTACATAGACCCCATTGATGCGATCCGCGCTCTTGACGCTGAACCCTACCCTGATGATCTCACTTGACGTGATCAAGGTCTTGACGTTGCGCGCGTGCTCTTGAACATGAGAAGATTCAGGGTCTACCTCTTGGCGCTTCGGATTTTTAAAGATAAACGGTTTGAGGCGATACATGATCACTGGCGTTGATCCGAGCGCGTTTGAGATTTCTCCTTTTGTGCTTTTAGGCTCAAGTGAAGGGAACATTTCAATGATACTCGGATCAGCATCAAAGAGCGCTGTGAGCGCTGACCACGGAGCCCCTGTAGGCCGAACATGAGAAGCGTTGAGCGCTAACCCGAACACATGACGATAGAGATCTGATCTCAGAGGCGCGAATTGATCCGCTCTTTCTCGCGAAAAGATCACAGGGATCGCTTGGAGGGATTTGCCACTCGCGAGGGTGTCAGGAAGGCGATACGGTCTCGATAGCGTGCTATAGAGCGTGTGTAATACTTTGCCCACGTTGCGCTTGTTCCTAAAAGCACTGGATATCGCGCTCTTGAGTAGTCTCCCGTAACTGTTCACCTCGTAGATGTGACCCCTTAGCTGTTCCTTCGCGGAGAGATAGAGCTGACTCTCGATCAAGGGCGCGATGAAGCTCTGCGCGGTGATCGAGATCAAGGGCGTTGAGATGATCCCAGCGCTCTCCTTGGCGCTGTCTGCCTCTACCCCATAGCTGACCGCTGTCAGGCGTCCGAGGAAGATCGCGCGCTGTACTCCCTCATGCTCAATATGATCAGAGATCACGATCCATGTATCAAGATCAATCGCGGCGGTCTCTTCGTAATGTGGGAGCACCTCACGGATCAGCTCAAGAGGTACTTTTACATCTACAGAGGCGTTTTGATAGGGCGCATAGAGCCCGATCTGGACTTGTACAGATGTACAATATCCTGTGATGTCAAAGATCTCTTTATCAGTGTATAGTTTGATGTTCATGGTTAATCTACTAGGTCAAGAAGCTTATCTATCGCTTTAGTAACCAGATTTACAGCATCTGTCGTTGTTTTAGAGAGTTTAACTTGTGCATCTGTGACCTTAGTTAATAATTCGACATTCTCAGTCATTTTTAATGTAGAGCGCTCCATTTCACCGCTCACTTTTATGATCTGTTCAAAGCTTGCTTCATCTTTGGGGTCATCTCGCAGAGATCTGATGGTCTTTCCTGTTTCCTCCGCTTGGGCCTTTGATAATGTTAGCCCCTTTGTGATGTCATCTGCGGTGAATCGGTCTTTCCCCTGTACTCTCCCTGCCCTTCCCGTAAGTAGACTTTTAGCGTCTCGTGTACCTATACCGCTCACTGACCCAAGTACAGCCTGTCCAGTCCTACCTGTTCCAAATATCTCTGAGATCACACCAATTACGTTTTCAGGGTCTTCTTGAAATCTTTCGGCCTCTTGCATCGCGGAGAAAATATCAGGAGACCTGCTCATGATATTTGCTAGCGTGCTCATCTGCGCGATCTCTTGAAAAGGTGCGGCGATCTGGTTAAACGCGCCTTGTCCTACTCCTGAAAGCGCGTTCATGATTTGCATAGGTCTCTGACCTTTTCCAAATCGTCCAAGTCTCCCGCTTATGTCTGCCGTGGTTCTCGCTAGTGAGTCTTGTGAGGTACTGATTCCCCGCGCGGTGAGCCCTTCAACAAACCCCCCCATTTGACCAAGAAATCTATCAACTCCCGCCCCTCTAAGGTCAAGATTATTCTCTGCAATATTGCGAAGGGTCAAACTCTGATCCAGTGAATCGCCTACGCTCTGCCCTATGTTCTGAGTCAATACCCCCGCGAGAGCCGCGATACCTTGAGCGCTCACCCCTGTCCTCTCTGCGCCTGCGAGACGCTCAAGGCGCGCTGTTGAGAGATCTCCTTTTGTTGTCTTAAACCCTGCCGCGCCTGCGATCCCTAGCATAAACTGGCGCGTTTGAGTGGAATCAAGGCCAAATTTCTCAAGCGCTTTCGTCCTACTCTCTCCTAACGCTTTCGCGTCTCCTGTCTCAATCGCCCCTCTCATCTCGGTCTCAAGCGCTTCTAAATTCATAATTTCACCGAGACGCGCCTCACGCGCCGCGATGGATCGACCGAGAGCCTTGACCACTTCACCCGCAGGCCCCATAACAAGACCTGCACCGAGAACTGTCTTTCCTATATTCGTCAGCATTTCCCCGAAGCGATTCGTGAGCCCGCTCATAGTCTGAGGGCTAGTGAGAGACTCAAGTGTTGCTTTTGTCTCTGCAATAAAAATCTTTTTTCGTTGCTCTTTGAGTTTCTCCGCTTCTTGTTCCTCTTTGCTCTTTTGAGAGGGGCCTCTACTCGGCGCACTCGGTACGGCGTCAGGAGACATTTTAAGGCCTCCGAGACCGTCTGAGATTTGACTCACCAGTGACGCCATTTCACGGAGCGCTTGAAGCGCCTCGTTGTCGTCAATTCTGACCTTGATTTCTGTCTCTTGGGCCATGCTAGCCCTCCTTATAGAGTTTACGCTCAAGCTCATCGATCCAATCAATCCCTGTCTGAGCAGGTTGATTGTCACGAAGTTTTTGAGCGTGTGCGGGGGCTAGATCTCGGAACGCCTGATCTTCGAGCGTTAAGAGGTCACGCTCTAGCAAGAGCGCGGGATGGAGATTTGATCGGTTAGGGTCGAGAGGACAGGGGTCAAGCTTCGGGAGCTGAGAAGCTCTGAATTTTGATCCTTGGTGTTTCCTCTTGAGTTTCGCCCTCTCCCATGTCTGATCGAAAGAACGCGCGCTCATGAGCGCTCACCTCCTCAAATACAGCGAACAAGAGAGGGTCATATCTACCGATCCACTCATCCAACCACTCAGGGGGATCTAAGAGCGCCTGAGCGCATGTCGCGAGCGCGTAGACCCTAAGCTTGACCATCGCGGGGAGATCATCATATTTCTCAGGGGCTGATAATTGTACAAGCGCGCGGTCTCGCTTCAAGCTCTGCTCAAGTGTCAAGAT
>Ga0160423_10001056_pt1 | contig 22891 bp, 20 predicted proteins | sample CRUFie14St8metaG_FD_108191 | JGI IMG/M metagenome (GOLD analysis project Ga0160423, IMG submission 108191) | Marine microbial communities from the Costa Rica Dome - CRUD Field 142mm St8 metaG | ecosystem: Environmental > Aquatic > Marine > Oceanic > Photic zone | place: Costa Rica: the Eastern...
GTGTCGGTTCCAATAATAAAATTATTACCCACAGGCACACTAAAGTTTAGAGATACAGTGGTGGGATCATCTCCTCCGTTTGTACTTTGAATATAAAAACTTTGAGATTCAACAACATTTCCGTTTTCGTCCCAAATAACAATAGTTCTGTCGCCATCGGTATCGGTGTATACATCAACCGAGTTAATAGTAAGCGGGATGCTTACATCAAAAGAGATCCAACCATTCGTGCTTCCCCCACTGTAATTAGAAGAACCAGTGTGTGAACCCTCACCAACACCGCCACCCAGTGTGGTTGTAGTAGCATAAAACGAAGTGGTTGTGTTTAGAGCAGAAGTGCTGAAAGAGGCACCTGATCCAACCAGGTTGGTTCCTGATGCGTCGTCATACCAGTTGGTTGCAGAGCCTGAGCTACTATTTAGTTCAGCTGTTTCCCCAACACAAACAGTGTCTTGTGTAGCTGTTATTGACGGCGCAACAACAGGCGAAGAGACTGATATTATGTTTGAAACAGTAGAATTACATGCAAAAGAATTGTCTGTTACAACAACAGAATAATCACCGACAGCATTAATAGATGCTGTTGGACCCGTGTCGCCGTTTGACCACAAATAAGTAGCCCCAGGTGCGTTGGAGTTAACAACGTTTAAAGACAAAGTAGTGTTATTACACAACAAGTAACTTCCCGTACTTGACTCTACATCAAAAACCGGAGCATTAAGCTGTGAAGCCAAAGCCAGGTCTACAGGCGTTGAAGCAACCTCTACCTCAATAAAATTTGAAGCGCTACTAGCACAACCGCCAAAACCACCATCGCTTACCTCAACATTATAAAAACCAGACTGACTTACTGTTATTGAAGAAGACGTCGAACCATCTGACCACAAATAAGAAGGGTTACTTGAGTTGGAACTAGCCGTTAATGTCACGGTTTCTCCAGGACACAAAACAGTCGGCCCACTTGCTGAAATAGACGCACTAGGACTTGGTGTTTGTTGAGTTAAGGTGATAGGAAACCAGGTATAATTATTATCAGGGTTTGACTCTAACATTTCTCCTTTACCACATTGAAGAACTACAGCATAGTCACCATTACACGTGCCAACAGGGATGTCAAACCACATACCATCCAGATATTCTCCATAGATGTCAGAATAACCAGACGAAATCCCTTGTGAAACAGGACTACAACCATAAGAACCCCCACCTAAACCGTAGTTTGGAAAATCAGACTGACTTAAGATGTTTCCTTGACCATATTCCGTTGCATCGTCTCGACAATCGTTGCTAACACAATTAGATAAGTCCATAACACAAAAACCAAGTTTGGTACCATCACCAACAATTGGCCAGTCTAGTGGATGAGGAATGTTGGGATCAGGTATTCTGAGCGTTAATATTGTCCAATCATCAAAATGCATATGACCATGCGTTGGATGATACTCAAAAGTGTTTGCCATTCTTTCCCAATAAGTCATGCTTCCATCAGCGTTTTTATGATAAATACGCTGAAAAGCAATATGTTTAGGTGCAGAACCATCAGGACAATATGTTTCTACGTTCCAGTTTGGATCATAAACAGTAAAGGTGTCTAAAACACCGTTGGCATCAGTACATACCATCCACCTGTACCCGTCTTCATCAATGCCCCTAAGGTTTAATGGACCAACACCAATGTTTGGAGTGTGTCCGGAAACAGTAACCCTACCCTCAGGGCCAAAATAACCAGGAGCATACTCGGTGTGATCGTTTTCACCATAATCCCACTCAACAGTTATATCAGGAAGTAAATCACAATCTATTTCGTTAGGGTCTAAACAAACACAATCAGAAGCGTTCGTTAAAGTACACTGAGCTAACAACACAGGTGATGAGAAAATCAAAACAATAAAAAATCCAACTCTTTTTAGCATAACTCCAAAATTTTAAATGTGTACAAAAATACAAAAAATAGACTATGCAAAAACAGAAAGACCCTTACTCTTACGCGCTCACCTAATTATTCTTAGCTCCCTGACTAATCCATAAGTAAATTATATCAATATCCTGACTACTAAGACTGCCATTATTATTGGAGATCGGAGGCATGATAGTAACTCCATCCGCCCCAAGAATAGTCTTGTATAAGAAGCTAGAGCCCGGATTGACGGTGTCAATATATGGGGTTCCCGCCGAACTAAAGCCGTAAAACAAAGAGTTGTAAGCGGTTTGGATAGGTTGCAGTTGCACTGGATAAGGGGTGCCGACACCATGACACGGCATACACTTGCCCGCACCATTATTGTAAATAATTTTCTCGTAGACGTCTGAAGCAAAAGAAACCTCATAATATGTTGGGTTTGAGAAATAATAAATACTATCAATTTTCAAAGAATCACTACCTAGCTCACGTTTTTCTCCACCAGAACCTGAATTAGACGGGTTTTCATACACCCCAAACGAAGAAAAACTCAGCGCTTGAGCGGTTGAGTTCATAATAACAAACCTGACAGTATCTTGACTGTAAACATTTATCCAAGCACTATCAACAGAGTATTCATGGCCATTATTGTTTTTTGACCAAGTAAAAAAGTTTTCATCAATAACCAAAGTATCTTTTTCATCAGGGCTGGGAACCCAAACCAAAACCTCATACGCAACACCTTCCTCAACAGGATGCTCCTTTGTAGTTATTTTAACTGAGTCTAGCGCCCACACACCAATTAGATGGTTTGGACCAACAACAGCCTGAGAGGGCCCTGTTATTTCAACCAATTGATCATTAGTACATGAACATAAAAAAAGGAATGCAACAAACAACAAAAAAGACCTTAAAACCACCATACCCGTCTTATATTAAAACCTAACAAAAACTCCGAACTAGAGATGTCGTATACATTCGTAGTATATAAATTAGACTCTCTTAGTGACTGGCTGTTTGAAATAAAAACCTGAAAAACATGCCCAGCCGTGCCAAATTCAAAACCCAAAGAAAGAGGGTGCTCAAACGCGCCGCCATCTCTACCAAGACAATATGCATATTCAAAAAGCAAAGAACTTCCAAAAGAATATTGGTATTTTCCAGAAACGGGAAGCGCAAAACTAACATTGTTTTCACCACCGCTAACCAGGTTTTTATATATAATTGTTGGAGACAAGTTTATAGCCACTTTTTCAGTAATCGATTTAGAAAAAATTAATTGTGTACAATAGTCAAGCTTGTGTGCAAAAGAATACTCAAAAGACGTCAAGCTATCAGAAAAATACATATTGTTGTTAACAACAAAAGGTTGGGTTTTTATACCAACAGACGAGAATAGAGCTATTGATAGCGGAAAATCACCCTTTTCCAACCCATTAATCAATAGATACTTTCCTTCAAGGTCAACCGTTTTTCCAACACTGGTTCTTCCTAAACCAAAATAAAGCCTATCATTTAGTTTGTAAGCCAACGAAAAACGAACATTCGCCGGCCCGTCAAAACCAAAAAAGTCTTCATATATAGATCTGTCTAAAGCAATTTGACCAAAACGATGTTGTATATTAAATTCAAAACCAGAAGGTATAACGGTCGTTTGTGCGTTTATAAGCTGCTTATTTTTAAATGGCTGAACCTCTTGTGCAAACGAGACTAAAACAAGAAAAAGGGAAACGACAAAGACAAAAAACCTCATTCAATAGTTCTAATAAAATTAACTAATTGCCACAACTGTTCTTCACTTAAGGAGTGTTTGTAAGGAAGCATCATACCCTTACCATTAGCGATCTTCCAAAATAATTCTCCATCCGACTGCTCTTGAACGCTTTCTGATTTAAAGTTTTTTGGTTTTGGATTAAGGGTTTTGCCCGCAGGACCGTCTCCTAGGCCAGTTTTTCCATGACAAGTCCAACAAAGCTTTTGATACAACATCCCGCCCTTTTGTGCAGCAATTTGATTGCCAACATAAGGGTTAACGACATCTTTAGCCTGGTCTGGAGCTACCCAAGCATCTTGTGCAAAAACACCCAAACTCATCAAACACAAACACGATAAAAGAAAATATTTCATATTATAACACAAAGGCGCCCCAAAGATAAAACATATCAGTAAAAATAAAAGCCGCATATTGAGAGCGGCTTTAAATCACGGGCTCAATTTATAAATCAAACTTAATACCTTGCGCTAAAGGTAGTTCGTCAGAATAATTAATGGTGTTGGTTTGTCTGCGCATATATATTTTCCAAGCATCGGAACCAGACTCTCTACCCCCCCCGGTTTCTTTCTCACCTCCAAAAGCACCACCAATTTCAGCGCCCGATGTTCCTATGTTTACATTAGCAATTCCGCAATCAGAACCAGCTGCAGACAAAAATCTCTCAGCATCTTTTAGATTAGAGGTCATGATTGCTGAAGAAAGTCCCTGAGGAACATCATTTTGTATATCAATAGCGTTTTCTACGCCGCCACTATATTTTAACAAATATAAAACCGGAGCAAAGGTTTCGTGTTGAACAATTTCGAAATTGTTTTTTGCTTCAGCGATAGCAGGCTTTACATAACAACCACTTTCATACCCCGACCCACTTAAAACACCACCGTCAACCAGCAACTGACCACCCTCTGCAACAACTTTTTCTAAGGCGGTATTATACAAAGCAACAGCATCAGTGTCAATAAGCGGCCCAACATGGTTGCTCTCGTCAAGAGGGTTTCCAATCTTAATTTGACCATAAGCGCTTACAATTGCATCACGAACCTTATCATAAACAGATTCATGAATAATCAACCTTCTTGTTGAGGTACATCTTTGTCCAGCAGTACCTACAGCCCCAAAAACCGCTCCAGGAACAACCATTTTTAGATCAGCATCAGGGGTGATTATTATAGCGTTATTTCCCCCAAGCTCTAATAAAGACTTACCAAAACGCTCCGCAACCGTCGCTCCAACAACCCTTCCCATTCTTGAAGAACCAGTTGCAGAAATTAAAGGAATACGACAGTCTGTAGTCATCATTTCACCAACCCTATAATCACCAGTAACAATACAAGAAACCCCTTCTGGAAGATTATTTTCTTTAGCAACCTCAGCGAATAAGTTTTGACAAGCAACAGAACACAAAGGAGTTTTTTCTGAACCTTTCCACACACAGACATCCCCACAAATCCAAGCCAAAGCTGTGTTCCAGCACCAAACAGCAACAGGGAAGTTGAAAGCAGAAATAACACCAACAACACCTAGTGGATGATATTGTTCATACATTCTGTGTCCAGGGCGCTCGGAGTGCATAGTTAAACCATGTAATTGGCGAGAAAGACCTACCGCAAAATCACATATGTCAATCATTTCCTGAACCTCCCCTAAACCCTCTTGGTAAGATTTACCCATTTCATAAGACACTAATTTGCCAAGCGCCTCTTTTTGCCCTCTTAATTTGTCTCCAAACTGACGAACAATTTCACCTCTTTTGGGTGCGGGAACTGTTCTCCAGCTTTTAAAAGCTGCAGTAGCTGCAGCTATTACCCTTTCATAATCTTCAACGGTTGATTTCCTTAACCTTCCAATTAGTTTTCCATCTACCGGAGAGTAAGACTCTAAAACATCACCGTTTGAAAAATTATTAGAACCAGTAGAGGTTCCTTCATTCATTTCTTTAAGCCCTAGTTTTTCTAGCGCTTCTTGTATTCCAAACATATTAGCCATAAACTTAGTTTTAAACGAGTAACAAAAATATATTTATTTAGAAAATAACCGAACGATGTCGTTTCCATTCGCATAAATAAGTAAAGCAAACAACAAAATCATTCCTGTTACTTGAGCGTACTCTAACACTTTTCTGTGCGGCTTTCTTCTTGTTAGCACCTCATAAAGCAAAAAGACAACGTGACCACCATCTAAAGCAGGAATAGGTAATACATTTAGCACTGCTAGCATGATAGAAAGGAAAGCCGTAAGCTCCCAAAATCGTTGCCAATCCCAAGTTTCTGGAAAGATGTTTCCTATAGTGATAAAACCACCTACAGAATCTGGAGATTTTTTAATCAGCTTAAACTGTTTAAGGTAATTGTTAAGAGTGGTTTTTGTTTTGCTTAAACTAGCAGGAACAGCAGACAAGAATGTGTGCTCTGCTTTTTTAAACACAAATATATCTTTTGGGCTTCTTAATTGTGCACCCATAATCCCCTCAGGAAGATACACATCTAACACAAACAATTCCCCATCCCTATCCACCACAATGGATGCAGAGTCACCTTTAAGAGTTGGAACATATTTAAAAACATCTTGAGCAAAACGCATGTCTTGATTGTTAATAGAGATGATTTGATCTCCTTTTTGAGCCCCAACAACTTCAATCGCAGAGTTTTTGCTAAATCCATCAATAATAAAAGGAAGCCCAAGTTCAAATAAATTCTTTTTGCTCAACATGGCGGTCTTAACCCCTTCAGACAAAGCAACATCTACAATCCCTCCCCCTCTTTCAACACGAACGATTTTCGCGTCATTTAGAATTATTTCAGGAAGCACATCATTGAAGCGTCTCACTTCTTTTCCATCTACAGAAACGATTTTATCTCCATTTTCAAATCCTGCAACTAAGCCCAAGGAATCGCAATAAACACCATATGTTGTGTTTTGTGTGGGAAGATATTGATCCCCCCAAGTCATAAATGCAAAAACATAAATAAAGAAGGCTAAAAAGACATTTACAGTAACACCCCCTAACATAATAATTAGTCTTTGCCAAGCTGGTTTTGCTCGAAACTCCCATGGTTCTGGTTCTTTGGACAATTGATCAGTGTCCATCGACTCATCAATCATCCCTGATATTTTCACATAACCACCAAGAGGCAACCAACCAACACCATACTCAGTCCCTCTAATTTTCTTTTTTACTAAAGAAAACCACGGATCAAAAAATAGATAGAATTTTTCTACACGTGTTTTAAAAAGTTTAGCCGGAATAAAATGTCCTAACTCATGTAAAACAACCAAAATTGACAAGCTTAACAAAAGCTGTGCAGCTTTAATAAATATTGGATGATTAATTATTTCACTAAACATGGTTTTTAATTATTTAATTAGATTTTCTGCTAATTGGCGACTTTCATAATCAGAACTCACGTAGTCTTCATAAGATGGGTTCGCCACAAATGTAGCCTTTTCCATACAGGTAGCAACAACATCAGACATTTCTAAAAAGCCAATATTCTTTTTTAAAAATGCATCAACAACTACTTCATTGGCAGCATTTAACACACAAGGAGAATTACCACCTTTTCGCATAGCCTCGTAAGCTAAAGCAAGGTTCTGAAAAGCGTGTGTGTCGGGTTTCTCAAAGCTTAAGTCGGGATAATCCATAAAGCTAAACCTTGTAAAGGTTGATTTTAATCGCTGAGGGAAAGCCATAGCGTATTGAATGGGGAGCTTCATATCAGGGAGCCCCATTTGCGCCTTCATAGAACCATCCTCAAATTGTACAACTGAATGAATGATTGATTGTGGATGTACAATTACATCAATTTGCTCAGGGTCTAACCCAAACAACCATTTTGCCTCAATCACTTCTAAACCCTTATTCATTAGTGAGGCAGAATCAATCGTTATTTTAGCCCCCATATCCCAATTTGGATGCCTAAGAGCCTGCGCTCTAGTAACAGTTTCTAATTGCTTTCGGCTCATACCCCTAAATGGACCACCCGAAGCCGTCAAGTATACCTTTTCAATAGGATTGTAAGCCTCACCAACTAAGCACTGAAACAATGCCGAATGTTCAGAATCGACCGGAAGAATATTAACACCATACTCCTTAGCAAGCTTAGTGATGAGAGCTCCTGCCACCACAAGCGTTTCTTTGTTTGCTAAAGCAATGTGTTTTTTAGCCTTAATAGCGTTTATGGTCGGTTTAAGTCCAACATAACCAACCAACGCAGTCAAAACCATATCGATAACCTCCATTTCTACGACTTGTGCCAAAGCATCTCGTCCAGCATAAACTTTTATATCATGTGGAAACAAAGCATCATTCACTTTGTGAAACTTTTCTTCATCAGCAATAACAACCGTATTAGGCTTGTACTTAATGGCTTGTTGAATAAGTAAATCACTATTGCTGTTTGCGGTTAAAACAACAACTTCAAAAAAATCAGAGTGTTCAGAAATCACCTCTAACGCTTGTGTACCAATAGAACCCGTAGATCCAAGTATGGCAATATGTTTTTTATTATTAATCATCAAAAATTCTTCAATATATCTGCAATATCTCTATTGTTAGCTAGCCGCGGCACTTTATTTTGCCCCCCTAATTTTCCAACAGATTTCATGTATTGTATAAATCCACCCTTTTGCACTCTGAACACAACCAAAGGTCGTAAAACATTTCCGTCTATCAAATCTTTGTAATATGTATTTTGAGAACGCATGCCCTCATCCAAACAAAGCATAAAGCCCTCAAGATTTTTCGGCTCTTTTTTGAACTCGATAAACCATTCATGGAAAGGTGGTCCTTGTTTAGGGCTTATCTGTGGAGCCACATGAAATTCATTTACTTCCGCCGGGTGTTTTTCTATTGCTAATCGAAGTGCATTTTCAACCTCTTTCCCAATCACATGTTCCCCAAAAGCGGAGGTGAAATGTTTAATTCTTCCGCTCACAACTAAGCGATATGGTTTTTTTGAAACAAATCGGACGGTATCCCCGATACTATACCCCCATAACCCCGCATTGGTGTTTAATATCAAAGCATAATCAACCCCCAATTCTACACCATCTAACGCAACCCTTGTGGGGTTTTCATCAAAATACTCGTTTACCGGAATAAACTCATAAAAAATCCCATGATTAACACACAGCAACATCCCTTCTTCTGAACGAGTGTCTTGATATGCGATAAAACCTTCAGAGCTAGGATATGTCTCTACACTTGGAACCTCTTTGCCAACAAGCTGCTTAAAACTCTCACGATATGGCTCAAAAGCAACCCCACCAAAAACAAGCAAGGAGAAGTTAGGAAAAACCGACGACACTTTTTTTCCTGTTTTAGCTACAATGCGTTCAAAATACATTTGAACCCAAGGCGGAATTCCACTTATCAGTGTCATATTTTGACCAAGAGTTTCATCAATAATAGCATCTAGCTTATCCTCCCACTCCTCAATACAATTGGTTTCAAATGAAGGGTAATTAGAAGACTGCAAATACCAAGGAACGTAGTGCGCAGCAATTCCCGAAAGCCTTCCCAAAGGAATACTGTTTTGCTTATCCAACTCAGGACTTCCCTGAATGAATATGTTGCCACCTTTTAAAGGGTTGTTATCACCCGTCTCTGAAACATAGCTTAAAATAGCATCCTTAGCGCACTTTACCTGAAAAAACATAGAATCTTTAGAAATGGGAATATATTTTACTCCTGAGGTAGTACCTGAGGTTTTACAGAAATACAAAGGAAAACCAGGCCACAAAACATCTTTTTCTCCTTCTTGAATTCGCTCAATATAATGTTTGATTTGTTCGTAGTCTACAATTGGAATTCGCGCTTTAAAATCCTCATAGGAATTGATTTCTGTAAATTGATGATCAACTCCAAAAGCTGTTTTTTTTGCGGTTTTGATTAGTGAGTTTAGAACTCTTTCTTGAGCCTCAAGAGGCTTATTAATCCATTTTTTATTGAATCTATCAATAAGTTTTGCATATGGCTTACCAAGTATTGATTTTAATCCCATTAAAAAACAATATAATGTTCAGGGTCAATTGGTTTGTTGTTGTGCCACAATTCAAAATGAAGGTGGGGCCCTGTTGAAAGATCTCCAGAATTACCAATAATAGCAATTGCCTCACCAACAACAACTTTATCACCCTGCTGTTTTAATAAAACAGAGTTGTGTTTATAAACCGAAAATAAATTATTGTCATGTAAAAGCGCTATAACATAACCTGTTTCGGACGTCCAAGAAGATAGCGCTACAACCCCATCAAGAGTAGCTTTGACAGCCTCATTTTCTTTACTAACAATGTCAATACCAAAATGTTGATCTTTAGCGTTAAAGGACTGTGTTATAACACCCTTAATAGGTGTGAAAAATAAAATATCTTCCACCCCCTCCATTTTGTTGTTTGCCGAAGCAAATAAACTAAAGCGCTCTTCTTCTTCAATCTGTTTTCTTAAAACAGAATCTTCAGTAATTGTCTCAAAAACTACATTATCAATAATTTGTGAAGAATTACGAGTTGTCTCATTTTCACCTTTTGGACTTTTCCCATCAATAATAAACCTGATGTTAGCGAGGTATTGATCATTACCTTTCATAATAGCTAGAAGCGAATCAGACAAATGGTTAAGCTCAACAACTTGTCTACGCATGTTTGTGGATGTATATCCTGGAATATACTCTCGAAGTGGGGTTAATGAAATTAATAGAGTGGTTCCTCCGATTAAAAAAACCAAAGCAAAACTACTCAACACAAAAAGATTGAGCCTTGACAACCTGAAAGACAAACGTTCTTCAAAATTATCGCTATTTAAAACAACGAAACGATACTTGTAGCGCCACCTTTCCCAAAACCCTCTTTTTTTTTCTTCAGACATACCTTTTGCAAATATCAAAAAATTAACCTTTAATTCGCTCATGTATTTATATTAGAAAATAAAATAATTTTGCAAACAATCAGTTAAATCTGCATGCAACCAACGCTTAAATATTTATTTGCACTTTTTTTTCTTTCTGTTTTTACATCTTGTTCTACAAATAAAAACACTTTTTTCACACGCGCTTTCCACAACACAACAACACATTATAATTGGTATTTTAATGGAGAAGAAACACTTAAAAGCGCGATAAAAAAACTGGAAGAAAATCATCAAGAAGACTATAACCAATTGTTGCCAATATTTCCTATTGGAACAGAAAAAGATGCGCAGAACGTTTCCCCCTCCTTAGATAAATCAATAAAGAAAGCGGCAAAAGCAATAAGCAGACACTCAATATTTATTAAAGGAAAGGAGTACAACAGATGGGTTGACGAATGTTATTTAATGATTGCAAAATCATACTTTTTTCAAAGAGAGTACGTCAAAGCAATAGAAGCATTCCGATATATAAGTCGCCAATTTCAGGGAACTGAAGTAGATTTTGAAGCACAACTTTGGCTCTGTAGGTCATATATCGATAAAGGTGATTTATCATCTGCAGAGCTAATTTTTAATACGATTTTAACAGAAGAGGGTTTTCCACAAAAACTAAACAAAGAGTTTGCGCTTATTTATGCGCATTATCATATTAAAAACAAGGACTTTTTTTCTGCAATAGAAGAGCTTCTTGTTGCCATAGATGGAACAACCAAGTCTAAAGAAAAAAGTAGATACCACTTTATTATTGCTCAAATATATCATCAACAAGAAAATTATGTAGAAGCAACAAGGCACTATGAATTTGTGTTGAGAAAAAGTCCTGATTATGAAATGGCATTTAATGCTAAAATTAACAGAGCCAGATCTTATGACGTTTCATCTGGAAATATTGAGTCGATTCGGGAAGAGCTCGAAAAAATGCTAAAGGACGATAAAAACATAGATTATCAAGATGTAATATATTTTGGACTAGCAGAACTTAGTGTTAGGGAAAACAAAATTGACGAAGCGGTACCGTTATATAGAAAATCAGTTGCTAGAAGTATTACAAACGACGCTCAAAAAGCAATTTCAAGCCTACAGCTTGCAGAGATTTTTTATGAAAAACAAAACTACAGAATGTCTCAAGCGTACTACGACACTACAATAGCTTTTTTAAACACTAATCATGGCTCATATAAATCAGCTTTACAAAAACAAACAACTTTAACTAGCTTGATTAAAAACCTAGACATAATAACTCATCAGGACAGTCTTCAGACGGTTGCTCAAATGCCAGATGATGAAAGAAACAATTTTATTGATGCGATTATCAGAAATTTAGAGGAAAAAGAGCGCCTAGATAGAGAGTTAGAAGCTAACAATAGAGCAGAATCAATGTTTTTAAACGACCAAAACATTAGACCAGGGGCATCAAATAATTTGTTCAGTCAAAGTAATCAAGTACAAGCAGGTAAGTGGTATTTTTACAATCCTACTACATTAAGTTTTGGTTACTCGGAGTTTGTAAGAAAATGGGGTAAAAGAAAATTAGAAGATCATTGGCGTAGAGCTAATAAAACATCTCTTTCAATGGAAGAGCTTGAGTCAGACAGCATAACAGAAGTTGTGTTTGACCCTAAAAACAGAGATTCTTATATAAAGGCACTACCACTAACAGCAGAACAAATAAAGATTTCAAATAAAAAAATAATCGAAGCCCATTACAACGCTGGTATAATTTATAAAGAAGAACTCAAAGATTTACTAAGGTCAGAAGAAATATTTTACAAATTAAACCAAAGATACCCAGAAAACAACAACAGGGTTATGGTGTTGTATTATCTATATATCCTCAATAAAGATTTAGGACATCACCAAAAATCCGAAAACTATAAACAAACACTTCTATCGGAATACCCAAAATCCGAATTCTCCAAAATTATTTCGAACCCCGAATTTTTACAAGAAGCTCTAGACAACAAATCAGAAATAGAGTTTGAGTATGAGCAAGCATACAATCTCTATATTTCTAAAAACTATAAACAAGCTCTTGCAATTTGTTTGGAAACAATTAATAAAAACCCCTCTAATTTATTAAAACCACACTTTGATTTGTTGTCAGCAATGTGCATAGGCTTTCTTGAAGGGGAGGAGGAATTAATAATAGAGCTAGAAAAAATCAAAAACATTTACACAGGACACGTTGTATCAGCATCAGCAGAAGAATTGTTAGCTTATTTAAAAACCGCTAAAAACACAAAACAAATCAAAATCGATAAGCAAGAAGAATCAGAAGAAAACTCTAAAGAGTCATCACCTAAATACATCTTTAAAAATAATGCGCCACACTACTTTGTTATGTTGTTCAAAGATTTTGATTTGGATTTAAATACAGCTAAAGCAACATTTTCTAATTATCACGCAGAATACTATGCTTTAGAAAATCTCAATATTAGCAGCATATTGCTAGATGAGCAAACACACATGATTTCAGTAAGAGAGTTTGAAAATGCCTCAAAAGCAATGGGCTACTACAATGCATTTCTAATTTCTGACGCAAGCGGTCCTTTTGGGTCTGACTTCGATGCGTTTATAATAGCGGCTCCTAATTTCCCAACATTTTTTAGAAACAAAGACATTGATGGTTATCAAAAGAAGTTTAATGAAATGTATTTAAGGGGGCAGTAAACTTTTGACTAATAGTTTTTTTTAAATTTGCATTAAAGTGAAAAAAATGTTTTCAACCAAAGAAAAAAATATGGCAAGACCAAATGAAACTTCAGGCGTAGTAAATTTAATTGGCGTAGGAACAAATATTTCAGGAGATATCACATCTTCGGGTGACATACGTGTTGATGGAACCCTAAAAGGGTCTATTAATACAAAAGGAAAAGTTGTTGTAGGCTCAACAGGCGTTGTAGAAGGAGATGTTGTTTGTCAAAATGCTGACATTTCTGGAGAGCTAAAAGCAAAAATTAGTGTTTCTGAGTTGTTGTCTCTTAAGGCTACCGCAAAACTTGATGGTGATATCGTAACAAACAAATTAGCGATTGAACCTGGCGCAACCTTTTCTGGCTCTTGTAGTATGGGTGCTGTGATTAAAGACATCAAAGATGCAGGAAAGCAAGAGACCCAAAAGCAAGAAAAAACAGCGTAATCGTTTTTTAGCGTTGACATCCCTTCCTTTTCAGATGGGGGTTACCATTTATTTAGGCGCTTACTTTGGCAAGTATTTAGATCAAAAGTATCTAACACAAAAGCCATGGTTTACTTTTTCATGTGTTTTTGTGGCACTAATAATCTCTTTGTATAGCATAGTTCAACAGTTAAACAAAATAAATAGAGACAATTAAATGTTGAGTTTTTGGCGTTTTACCGCTTTTTTAACCTTGGTAGTGTTGCTAGCTTTTGGCGCACACACGTTTTTCGCCTCAATTAATGATCTTTTTTTAGGTTATTGCTTCAATTATTTAGTAACGATTGCCTCTTTTTTATGGCTCCTTCTCATTAGTAGAAAAAAAAGCGAAAAACTAGGATTTGTTTTTATGTTTATTAGTGGAATTAAATTCTTTTTTTTCTTTCTTGTATATAAACCTCTTTCTATTCCAGTAACAGAAACAAAAGCACTTTTCATATCATTTTTTGTTCCATATACTATTTGTTCTATTTGCGAAGTTTACACATTGGTTAAGATTATGAACGAAAAAAAATAGAGAAATGAATTTGAAAAACACGCCTATTAAAATTAAAAATTAAAAAGAGTTAAAAGTTTTTTGTTCGTTGAGATAATTAGTTAATTTTGTTGCGTTTTGAAAGATATTTTTTAGCTGTCAAATGATTAAAAAATTAAAGTTTTTAATAGTCTTATTTTTCACATTCCTATGTGTTTTTTCCTTCGCAGAACAACATGACTTAAAAAACAATGGAGAATCATCACCTCAAAAAGACATCAGAACAGAGGTGAAAGACTTTGTGAATCACCACCTTCAAGACACGCATGACTTCCATCTAACAAAAGGCCTATCATTCCCTTTGCCAGTTATTTTGTGGGACAATGGTCTTCAGATTTTCTCTTCATCACAATTTGATCACGGAAAAGCTGTTGCAACACACAATGGCAACCATTACAAAATATATCACGGAAAGATTTATAAAACAGATTTAGGCGGCAAAATTACTTACAATCAAAATAAACACGTTACAAACGAGAAGCCATTAGACTTCTCTATTACAAAAAACGTAAGTTTTATTTTAATCGTTTCTTTTCTAATGATGTGGGTATTTTCTCGTATGGCTAAATCATATAGATCAAACCCAATTCCAAAGGGATTTGGACGTTTTTTAGAACCAATCGTTTTGTATGTAAGAGATGATATTGCTATACCTAATATCGGAAAAAAATACTACAAGAGATATATGAGTTTTTTGTTGACGGTTTTCTTTTTTATTTGGATTATCAACTTGTTTGGATTAACCCCTTTAGGCGTGAATGTTACCAACAATATTGCAGTAACATTTTCTTTAGCCATCATAACATACTTGATTACCACGTTTACTGCTAACAAGCACTATTGGAAGCATATTTTTTGGATGCCTGGTGTACCAGTTCCAATGAAATTAATTTTAGCGCCAATCGAATTATTGGGAACAATTATTAAACCATTCTCATTAATGATTCGTTTGTATGCAAATATTACTGCGGGTCACGTAGTATTAATGAGTATTATCGGTTTAATGTTCATCTTTAAAAACTGGATTGGAAGTTCGTTATCATTTGGATTGGCCTTTGCAATTGCCTTGCTAGAACTATTAGTAGCGGCACTTCAGGCTTACATCTTCACAATGTTATCGGCATTATATTTTGGTTCAGCCGTAGAAGAACACCATGACCACTAACAATGAATGTTTAATTTTAAATCATTAAATTATGGAAACTATGGATATAGAGGTAGCAAAAGTTTTATTTAAAGCTTTAGGTGCTGGATTAGTTGTAATTGGCGCCGGTCTTGGTATCGGTAAAATTGGCGGTTCTGCAATGGAAGCTATTGCAAGACAACCAGAAGCAACAGGTAAAATCCAAACAGCAATGCTTATTGCTGCAGCTCTTATTGAGGGTATTGGTTTTGCTGCATTATTTGCGGTGTAATTTTAAAATCAGAGCTGTAAGGGTTGCTTACAGCTCTGATTAAAATCTATTTAAAGAAAAAATAATGGAAAAATTAATTAATGACTTTTCGGTAGGCTTATTTTTTTGGCAAACATTATTGTTTCTAGTACTGATTTTTTTCCTAAGAAAATTTGCTTGGAAACCAATTTTAGAAGCAGTAGAAGGAAGAGAAGAAGGAATTAAAAATGCTCTTGACGCAGCAGATAAAGCAAAAGCTGACATGCAGGCGCTAAGTGCAGACAATGAGCGCATTTTAGCTGAAGCAAAAATAGAACGCGATTCATTATTGAAAGAAGCCCGAGAGATGAAAGAAAATATCATTTCAGAAGCTAAAGAAAAAGCTTCTTTGGAGGCAGATAAAGTTATGGCTTCAGCAAAGGAGCAAATCAACAACGAAAAACAAAAAGCTGTTGTGGAATTGAAAAATCAAGTAGCAAGCCTTTCAATAGAAATCGCAGAAAAAGTATTGAAAAGCGAATTGAAAGACGCAGATAAACAAAAGGAGTTAGTAGTAGCTGCATTAAAAGATGCAGAACTAAACTAAGATGAGGAATACAAGAGTTACATTACGATACGCCAAATCATTATTAGGCCTTGCCGTGGAGCAAAACCAGTTGGAGGCTTGTAAGTTGGATATGCAGTCTATTCTCACAGTATGCAAAGAGAACAAAGAACTTTCTTTATTGTTAAAAAGCCCAGTGGTAAAGGCGGATAAGAAATTGATGATTCTTAATGAAGTATTTTCAAGCCTAAGCACATTAACCAAATCTTTCATAAACATAATCACGAATAAAAAGCGAGAGATGTTGCTACAAGAAATTGCAGAACGGTTCTTGCTTGTTTACAAAGAGCATAAAGGAATTGAGTCCGCACTAATCATTACTGCAAACCCACTAAGCAGCGACTTAAGAGAAGCTGTTCAGGTATTTGTTGAAAGGCATGCCGGAGGAAAGGTGGAGCTAACAGAAAAAGTAGATGAAAAACTTATTGGTGGAACCGTTATTCGAATAGGCGATAAACAATTAGACACTAGCGTCCTTCGTCAAATCAATGATTTAAAACAAACATTTAATAAAAACCTTTACATAAAGGACTTCTAAAAAGTAAGTAATATGGCAGAAGTAAAACCAGCTGAGGTATCAGCAATATTAAGACAACAATTAGCAGGCGTTAAATCTGAGGCTGAACTGCAAGAAGTAGGCACTGTTCTTCAAGTCGGCGACGGGATTGCTCGCATCTATGGATTAACCAATGTTCAGTCAGGTGAGCTTATCGAGTTTGAAAACAGCTTACAAGCAATTGTTTTGAACCTCGAGGAAGACAATGTAGGTGCGGTTTTGTTAGGACCATCTAAAGGAATCAAAGAAGGTGATGTGGTAAAAAGAACAAACCGTATCGCCTCCATAAATGTAGGCGAAGGAATGTTGGGTCGCGTTGTAGATGCCTTAGGCAATCCAATTGACGGTAAAGGACCAATTGTCGGCGAAACATTTGAAATGCCTATTGAGCGCAAAGCCCCGGGGGTTATTTATCGTCAACCTGTAAATGAGCCGTTACAAACAGGTATAAAAGCAATTGACGCAATGATTCCAGTAGGTAGAGGTCAGCGTGAATTAATTATAGGTGATCGTCAAACAGGTAAAACAGCAGTGGCAATTGACACGATTATCAATCAAAAAGAATTTTTCGATAAAGGAGAGCCGGTGTTCTGCATATACGTAGCTGTAGGCCAAAAAGGATCTACAGTAGCGGCTATTGCTAAAACATTAGAAGAAGCTGGAGCACTACCGTATACAGTGATTGTAGCGTCTAACGCTTCAGACCCTGCGCCAATGCAGTTTTATTCGCCATTGTCAGGCGCAGCAATTGGTGAGTACTTCCGTGATACAGGCCGTCCAGCATTAATTGTGTTTGATGATTTGTCAAAACAAGCTGTAGCTTACCGTGAAGTATCGCTTTTATTAAGAAGACCCCCTGGACGTGAGGCATACCCGGGTGATGTATTCTATTTACATTCAAGATTATTAGAACGTGCAGCAAAGGTTATTAACGATGATAAAATTGCAGCCCAAATGAATGACCTTCCAGAGTCTTTAAAAGGAAAGGTTAAAGGTGGTGGTTCGTTAACAGCATTGCCAATTATCGAAACACAGGCCGGTGATGTTTCTGCTTACATTCCAACAAATGTAATTTCCATAACTGACGGTCAAATTTTCCTTGATGGTGATTTATTCAACTCTGGTGTTCGTCCTGCAATTAATGTAGGTATTTCGGTATCACGTGTAGGAGGTTCTGCTCAGATTAAATCAATGAAGAAAATATCAGGAACGCTTAAATTAGATCAGGCGCAGTTTCGTGAATTAGAAGCTTTTGCGAAGTTTGGATCTGATCTTGACGCAGCAACAACAGCAGTCATCGACAAAGGTGTTCGTAACGTAGAAATCTTGAAGCAAGGCCAATACTCTCCACTTCGAGTAGAGGAGCAAGCAGCAATTATTTACTGCGGCACTAACGGATTATTAATGGATGTTCCCGTAAGCAAAGTGAAAGAATTCGAAATCGAGTTTATTTCATTTATGCACCAAAAACACCAAGATGTTTTAGATGCTTTGGCAGCAGGAAAATTAACAGATGAGATCAAGAATACGCTAGAGACAGTAGCGGCTGATTTATCTAAAAAATACGCATCATAACAAATGGCGAACTTAAAAGAAATACGCGCCCGTATCTCTTCTGTTGGTTCTACCATGCAGATTACTAGCGCCATGAAAATGGTGTCGGCTGCAAAGTTGAAACGCGCTCAAGACGCTATTACTCAAATGCGTCCTTACGCCAACAAACTTCGTGACTTGTTGGTAAACCTAAGCTCTACTTTAGAAGGCTCTGATGGTGGAGCTTTCGCTCAGGAACGCGAAGTAAAAAAGGTATTATTAGTCACGATTACATCCAACAGAGGCTTGTGTGGAGCGTTTAACTCAAACATCATTAAAAAAGCAAAAAGCTTGGCAGAGAACGATTATGCTCATGCAGATGTATCATTCTTGACAATTGGTAAAAAAGGATCAGAATTCTTTACTAAAAACAGCTTTACAGTGCGCTCATTGCATGACAGTTTATTTGATGAGTTAACTTTTGAAAACACTTCTGAAATTGCAGAAGACATAATGCAAAACTTTTTGTGTGGCGAATTCGATAAAGTGATTCTTGTGTACAACCAGTTTAAAAACGCCGCCACACAATTTGTGCAAGCAGAGCAGTTTTTACCAGTTGAAACTCCAACTGAAGAAGGTGTTACAATTGGGGATTATATTTTTGAACCATCAAAAAAAGAAATTGTAAAAGACTTAATTCCAAAGTCTTTAAAAATACAATTATTCAAAGGAGTGTTAGACTCTCACGCTTCTGAACATGGAGCCCGTATGACAGCCATGCATAAAGCAACTGATAATGCTGGAGAGCTGAAGAAAGACCTAACCTTAACATATAACAAAGCCCGTCAAGCAGCAATTACTGGAGAGATTTTAGAGATTGTTGGTGGCGCAGAGGCATTGAATGGATAATTTTTTAACAGAGAAATCTTTAAAAGCCCTTCCTTTTGGAGGGGCTTTTTTATGACTAATTGTAGCTAAAAACTATATTTGTAAACAAGACAAAACCCACGAAAGATGAGTTATCAAAATGTATTATCAGAAGTAAGAAGTGGTGTTGCTTACATCACCATTAACCGACCAAAGCACTTAAATGCATTAAACAAAGAAACGATAGAGGAGTTGAATGACGCCATTAATAAAGCGGATCAAAACAGAGCCGTAAAATGCTTAATAATCACAGGGGCAGACACCAAAGCTTTCGTAGCGGGCGCCGATATAAAAGAGTTTGCTCATTATAATGAAGAAGAGGGGGCGAACCTTGCAAAAGACGGCCAGTACATGTTGTTTAACTTGTTAGAAAATCTATCTACACCAACTATCGCAGCAGTTAACGGATTTGCCCTAGGAGGAGGTTTAGAGCTCGCAATGGCTTGCCATATGCGTGTTGCATCCGAAAATGCAAAGATGGGTTTACCAGAAGTTTCATTAGGGGTTATTCCAGGTTATGGAGGCACACAGCGCTTAGCACAACTTGTTGGTAAAGGAAAAGCTATGGAAATGATTACTACAGCGGGCATGCTAACAGCTGAAGAGGCAAAGGAATGGGGTTTGGTAAATCATGTTTGCTCACATGATGAACTCATTCCAACTTGTGAAAAAATAGCATCTAAGATAGCTCGCAACTCATCTGTAGCAATTGCCTACGCAATAAAAGCCGTGAATGCTGGTTTTAATTCAGAAGGCTATCAAGCAGAGATCGACGCTTTTGGCGCCTGTTTTGGTACAGAAGATTTTAAAGAAGGAACAACCGCTTTTATCGAAAAAAGAAAAGCAGAATTCCCTGGAAATTAAAGATTGAATCCATTAAAGAAATTAGCAGGGCAAACCGCCATTTATGGATTAAGCAGCATAATTGGCCGCTTACTCAACTACCTCCTCGTCCCGTTATACACACGTTGCTTCAGCACCGAACAATACGGAGAGGTTACAACCCTTTATGCATATGTTGCTTTTTTGGTTGTCATCCTTACCTACGGGATGGAAACTGCTTTTTTCCGTTTTTCACAAAAGGAGCAAGACAAGAAATCAGTCTATAGCACCACTTTAATTTCATTATTGATTTCTTCATCAGTATTTATCATCTTGATGTTTGTGAATGCAGACAGTCTGGCTATCGCATTAAACTTTAACGGGCACCCAGAATACATACAATGGTTTGCGCTTATTGTTGGCTTAGACGCTGTTTCCTCCATCTCTTTTGCAAAACTTAGAGAAGAGAATAAAGCTGCTCGGTTTGCTTTAATTCGATTACTAAACATCTTCATCAATGTCGGTCTAAACCTATTTTTTATTATTTACTGTCCTTTTGCAATCAAAAATAATTTACCCTCTACAGAATTTGTCCAGAGCATATACAGTGATAGTGTAGGTATAGGCTATATTTTTATTGCCAATTTAGTAGCAACTATTGTCACTAATCTTCTTTTGCTTCCAGAGATGCTCTCATCTTCTTGGAATTTCAAGCTGCAGCTGTGGAAAAAGATGATGGTTTTTGCTCTTCCGCTTATGGTAGCAGGACTGGCAGGCGTCACCAATGAAACAATTGATCGCATTTTACTATCTCACCTTTTACCATCAAACACAGCGGCTTCCCAGGTTGGTATTTACGGAGCATATTATAAGCTGTCAATTATAATGACTCTCTTCATCCAAACTTTCAGGTTTGCAGCAGAGCCATTCTTCTTTGCACAAGAAAAAGAACACAACGCAAAAAATATATATGCAGATATTATGAAGTTTTTCACCATAATTACCGCAACTATTTTCTTAACGGTAATGATTTACTATGATCTAGTAGAGCAATTTATTGGCGAAGATTTTCACAATTCAAAAGGCTTGGTAGTTGTACCTGTTCTATTGTTTGCTAATCTATTTTTAGGCATTTATTATAATATTTCGGTTTGGTTTAAGTTGACGGAAAAAACAAGCTTTGGAGCCTACTTGGCTCTGTTTGGAGCGGTTATTACATTAGCGCTAAACTTTGCACTTATTCCTTCTTTAGGATTTGTAGGTTCGGCTTGGGCAACCCTAATATGCTATTTCTCCATGACGGCTGCTTCCTATTTCATAGGGAAAAAGCACTACCCTATACCATATGATTTTAAAAGAATAGGCCTGTATATCGGAACAACCCTACTCTTGTTTGTTCTTAGTCTTTATGTTGATTTTGGGATGTATATAAACACACTATATATTATTATTTTTATTGGTATTGCCTATCTATTGGAACGACCTAAAAAAAGAGTAAATTCAACACCAGAATTATTTGATTAGTTATGAAAATAAAAGTTGTCAATAAATCGAAACATCTGTTACCGCATTATGAAACTACCCAATCTGCAGGAATGGATTTACGAGCGAATCTAGATGAGTCAATAATTTTAAAACCATTAGACCGAACATTGGTGAAAACAGGTATTTTTATGGAGCTTCCCGCTGGTTATGAAGCGCAAGTTAGGCCAAGAAGCGGATTGGCATTTAAAAATGGAATAACAGTCTTAAACACTCCAGGAACAATAGATGCTGACTATAGAGGAGAAGTGGGCGTTATATTAGTGAATCTTTCCAATCAAGATTATGTAGTAGAAGACGGAGAACGGGTAGCGCAAATGGTTATTGCTAAGCACGAACAACCTTCTTGGGAAGAAGTTGAAAATTTAATTGAAACAGAGCGAGGATCTGGAGGCTTTGGGTCCACAGGTATAAAGTAAATTTTAATGAGAGGTTTAATAATATTTATATCAGTAATTTTTCTCACACTTTCTTTTAAAGTCAATGCACAAAAAAGACCTGGAGAAAAATCAAGAATAAGCATACGGAAAGAACAGCTTAGCGATCGTGATAAATTGAATTATGAAATGGCATTTTTCAACGCTCTTCGGCAAAAAGCTCTTGGAAATCAGGATCTTGCACTTAAAGACTTTCTAAGTTGTGTTAGATTAGATGGAAATAATCCCGCTCCTATGTATGAATTAGCCTTGATTTATTCTGGACTTAACCAATACTCAGACGCACTTTTTTTTATTAGAAGTGCTTGTGAAATAAACCCAGATAATATCTGGTATCAACAATTATTAGCTGAAACTTATGTCAGCAACCAAAAATACAAATCGGCTATTATTACGTATAGAAAATTACTAAAAGAACAACCAGGTAATGATGAATGGCACTTTCAGCTTGCGAGCGCATATTTATTAGACAATCAATTGCGAAGTGCAATAGGTGTTTACAACGAAATGGAAAAATACATAGGTGTAAATGAAACTTTAATCATGCAAAAACACCGAATTTACCTTGAATTAAAAGATAAAAGAGGAGCAAAAATAGAATTGGAGAAATGGATTCTATCAGAACCTAAAAACCCCAAACCTTACGGATTAATTGCCGAAATGTATTTACTAGAAGGAAACCAAAAAAAAGCTATAGAGACATTGGAGCGTGTTTTAGAAATAGCACCAAAAAATGGAAAAGCAAACCTCACACTGTCAGATTTATACAGAAACAATGGAGA
>Ga0160423_10001057_pt1 | contig 22881 bp, 19 predicted proteins | sample CRUFie14St8metaG_FD_108191 | JGI IMG/M metagenome (GOLD analysis project Ga0160423, IMG submission 108191) | Marine microbial communities from the Costa Rica Dome - CRUD Field 142mm St8 metaG | ecosystem: Environmental > Aquatic > Marine > Oceanic > Photic zone | place: Costa Rica: the Eastern...
ACCTAATGGGTCATTAGGATCGTATGTTTTATAATTATTATGGGCATATGCAAGTGCTATATAATAATATTCTTTGTGGTTTACTAATGCTTTATCACCTTGAGCAAATTCATCTTGAGTTATTAAATAAGAATGCTGAATACCTGTATTTTCAGCCTCTACTTTTTGAACAGGTATTGAAAATCCTAAATCTTCATCAAATTCAAAATTTACTAAATCAACTATATCATTTTCTATATCACATTGAGCGACTAATCTAGCCTTAGTACTTGTAGGATCAAAAATATCTGATACTGAAGACTCTGCATCTTCCATTTGATAAATTTGATATCCTTCAAAAGTATAAAATCGGTCTACATTAGGATCAACAATATTAATTTTATCTTCCTCATAGTAACTTTCATCAACATTATTTGATGTTGGTGGGTTAGATAGAGTCAAGACTAATTGATTTTCTAACTCTTGTATATCTAATTTTGGAGCATAAGGTGGTTCAAGTATTCTAAAACATGCGTCAAATAAAGCTTGTGCCTTAGTATCAGCTTGTCTCATTCTTTCAACAGATGCAAATGCGTTACCATCAGATCCTCTACCATACACTATTCCAACAGTAATATTATTAAGAGCACCAGGCTCAAGCACGAATGGCCCAGCAGATTGCACAAAACGTCTATCACCTACTGGATTAGTTTCTGTAACTTCACTCCAATCACCATTTAAAATAGCTCCTTCTGTAGCCCAACCTAATGGATCTGAATCCGATGGGAACATATAGTCAGTAACTTGAGTACCAGTAAAACCTTGACCACCGTAATACATTTCTGAACCATCTTGCCAAAAACCACTCATATAATTATAAAACTCAGCAGCTGAATTTGGGTCATTATGAGGATAACCACCACCATTCGTATAATATGTGAATCTTCTCATCCCGTAACGTTCATTATCAATAATTCCATCAGAATAACCTACTCCAATACCACTATAAACAATTCCATCACCTGCAATTGCATCTGCTACAGTAGGGGTAACTTCAACTTGTAAAATAGTGTCAAAATATGGCCCAACGTTATCTATACCATCTGCATCTTGATAAGGACCCTCAAAGAAATCACAACCAATAGCTGGTGGATTATCTCCATAACCTAAGTTACCTCCGTCATTTTCATCAAAATTATCTCCATTGTAAACATAGCCTAAACCACGGGAAACGTCACATCCAGTATAATCATCTGCGGCATAACCTACATCAGCATCTATATACTGAGAAAAATAAGTGTCTTGCAGTGTTTGAGTACCACGATTTATCATTTCATAGTTATAAAATGTCATTCTATTGACTTCATCATTTGTCGCAAAAGCAAAAGCCTGAGCACGAATCTCCATTCCAATAGGATCACCATTAGATTCACCGTGAATATTTCCTTTATCATTAAATACCCACCAATGCGTTTCGTCTCCAAACAAAGAAACCCTTCTGTCAACACCACACTCAATATCATCTCTGTTTAAAATATCATCATACCAAGGATGATCGCCATCTTCTACATTGTAAGTTCCATCTAAACCATTAAATGGATTATCATAAAAAGGTGCTAAATAATAATCTTGGCCTCTAGAAATATCACCATGAGCTGGCCAAGAGATTAATCGATTCATTGTTTCATTTGAAGGTGCCTCAACATCAGCGCAATCTTCAGGATTTTGAATCCCATTTTCGCAATCAAACCAAGCATTAAAAGCTATTACCTCAGCTTTTGTAATAGTGAAAAACTTATCATAAGCAGCACATTGATCTGCATCAATATTTGCTTCTCCAAAATCTCTAACTGCTCCAGCAGCAGATGGTGCTGAAGGATCATAATCTCCTGAGCCAATTGTTACAGTTAAAGGACCTGGCCAAAAATCATTAGCAGAACGAAATGTTAAAGCAGCTAATTTTAATTGACCATTAACATCAGTACCACCCATCCAAAGAGCTCCTGCATAAATAACACGAAGCCCCGAACCTGCAGGAACTTCATAAGCAGCAGTAGTAGTTGCACGGTTAGTCCATAGACTACCTCCCTGTTCAATGAGCGCACTTACATCATTAAATGACATAATTATTTTAGCTGTTGCAGGTGCACAATTTGCTCCCTTAGCTTGAGATTGGTTTTGAGAATTATTTGTCGCCCCAGGGTTATCATTAACCGTATGGTAACTAAAAGTAAAGTTGGAGAAGAACATTGAAGATGTTCCTAATACTATTGCTATTATTTGTTTTTTCATAATACTATAATAATTATGACTTTAAAAATCGAATTTAATACCTAAACGTATAGTTCTTGGTGCACTTATATTAAAAGGGTTTTGAATTTTCATCGTATAATAATCTCTAAATGCTTGCTCATCTGCTTGATTTTGAATTGAAGTTTGGCTAATAGCTGCAGCTAAGTAACCATCATCATCCCAATTTCCAGTTGCTCTATATACATTTAAAACATTGAATTGATTAAAGAGATTGGTGACACGTAAATAAACATTTAGGAATGTTAATTTTTTCTTGTCCTCTTTTCCAAACTCAATGTTAAATGTACGATCTAATTGAAGATCTAAAGTATATGCCCAAGGAAGTCTAGAACCATTTAATGTACCATCAAGACCAGCTGATCCTGGTGGGCTAAATAAGCCTTCTCCTGTTATTTGAGTTTGATCAGAGTATGGTGATCCAGAATTAATAATTGATACGATATTTAAACCTGTGTTTTCCAAAAGATTAAAATCACCAATCACCGGACCATTATAATCTCTACCTTGGCCATAACGATAATCAAGAGTAACAGCAAATCTATGTCTCTGATCATAGTCAAATGGTTGAATAGTTCTTAAATTTGGTAGACCTGCATTAATAATTCCAATTGCTGAAGCAGCATTTGATCCAGTACCATCGGCAAATTGTAAAGTATAATTTGCAGTAATACGAATATTTCCTGTTCTACGCATGTCGTATGCTACAGTTAAACCTTTAACAGTACCAAAATCACGATTACCGAAAGTTCTATATTGTCTAGGATAAGCTCCTGTAACATTAATCAATTGAACCATATCTCTTTGTTCTCTATAAAAGGCAGAAATTTTTAAAGAGGATGTTTTAGTTAAAACTTGTTGAAAACCTACTTCATAATCAATTGTTTTTTCAGGTCTCAAATTTGAATTATTAATAATGGCACTTCTCTCATTGATATATTGATATTGAAATGGATCAAAGCGAGTTCCTGAGGTTGGCCTTTTTGTTAACACATCATAATGAGCAAAGAAAGATGCTTCATCTGAAATCGGAAAAGCAAATGAAATACGAGGCATAATATTAATTTGAGCTTTATAATCTTCAAATGCATCTTTAGTAGGGCTACTTTGACCAGGTTCTCTTAAGTATGGTAAAATTCCAGTTGAACTTTCTATAGAAGTCGGATCTTCCACTTCTATTCCATCTGCATTATACCAAGTATCACCACTCCTATATCCTAAAATCGCACTTGGATCAAATTCATCATTAACATATACCGTGTAATCATCACCAATAGATTGGGGAACAACTGCCCATGAAGAAGTACCATCTGAATATTCTTGTCTTGCTTCCCCTGCAGTCTTGGCTTCATAAATTAAATAAGGGTCCTTTAATACAGGTTGATTTGCATCAAAAACGTCAACACGAACACCTACATTAAATACAATATCACGGAAAGCAAATTTGTCCATAATATAACCAGCAATATATGTTGGTTGGTAAGCCCCTACAAAACGCCTATAATTTCCATTCTCGTCTGTTTCCGCAAAATAGTTTGTGATATCAGTTTGACCTCTTACTTTTTTACCTGTATGATCATAACCCCACCAAGAAACAAAAGAATTGCCACTATTAGCTAATTCATCTGGTGAAAACATATCTAATGAAAAAATATTTGGATCATACTGATCAATATTTAGATATTCATTTCCTGCGCCACCTTGACTAATAAGTCCTTGCTCAAATAAATACTCTCTTAGGTTATAATCAAAAAAAGATTGATTATCATTATTAGCTTGACCTCCATAAGAGCCATTTCCTAATCCAGCAGCATAGCCAGTATTCAATGGATCATATGAAGTATAAACTACTCCTAGAGAATCAAATGTTGTTGGAGAATTTTTATCAATCTCTGAGATGTGTGCATTTGTCAATTGACGTGCAAGGGTCCAAAGCCCCATAGGACCATTTGTTCCTCCACCTGTAGTTGTACCAGATGTCCAACCTCTATCGTAACGTTGCTCATATTCAAATCCTAATGAAACAGAGTGGTCACCAATTACAACAGCGCCAGCACCAGTCGCACGAATTTGATCAGCTTCTGTTTTGCCAAAATAATTATAAGGTGAACCAATATTACTCCATATATCATATACACTCTGAGGAGCATCACCATTCCTTAAACCATTTCCTTGTTGAACTTGAAATAAATTTCTGTAATTGAATTCTGTTTGCCATGTTGGAGCATAATCATAAAGATTAAAATATTGCTCTGTTTGAGCTGCCAACATTGGATTAGTTTCTGAAGGAGTAAACTGAACATTAACATCAGCAGGAATAGTAGTTTGTTCTGGACCATTAGTTATAGGTGATATACCAGTATAAGTAACTCTTCTTTCAACTAAAAATGTACCAACATGTCCATAATTAAATAAATTATACCCATGTTTATCATCAAAATTATCTCTGGTGGATTTAGAGTAGTCTACCATCAAAGAATAAAATGCACTTTTTATCTTCGAAGAACTTCCTTCTGTATTATTTGCAAAACGCTGTGTCAAACGACCATAAACCCTCCAATCCAAACTATTATAAGAACCAAAATTTGAAAAATTAAACAAAGACCCAGTCCTTGAATAAATTGAGCCAGAACCATAATTCATTGAACCACCAAAAGTTAAATTAACTGATGGTCCAGTATTAACATCTATTTTACCTTGAGCTGAAAATGAACGTGTTCTTGCATTCATTCTAAAAGGAGTTTTCTCAAAATCAGATTCTCTAAGAAAATTTGTGCTATAAAAGGCTCCTTGGCCTGTACCTGTTGTTGTCAAAGGAGCTTCAAGTATCTCGTCTCTTACATCTTTTTTAATTCTATAACTACCACCAGCCAAAGGACGGCTATCTACTTGGTCTGTATAATTTCCCGACAATAAAAATCCTAATCTTGGTTTTGTCTTATTTCCCAATGAATCTTTTTGCATCCATAATGGACCAGAAAACATTCCTTCAATTAAATTGTATCCAAATTTATCTAAACCATAAACATTACCATCATATCCATCTTTATCTTGACCTTTTATATAAATACCAGACGAAACACCCTCAATACTACCAAAATATTTTGAGGAAGGTCCTCTTGTTGTAATTGATATAATACCACCAGTTGCATCACCATAGTTTGCAGGAAGGCCTCCAGTAATAACTGAAACTTCCTCAATAGCTGATTTCGGAAGCGCGGAAGATCCACGAACCTTTATGCCATCAATATAAAAATATGTTCCGTCAGAACGTGACCCCCTAACACTAATACTACCAGATCCTTCGGATTTATTGACACCACCTACGGTTCCCGCAACATCTGCAGCTGAACGTACCGGAAGCCTTGCAATATCCTCTCTAGTTACAGTAGCACCGGAAGCACCACCATCTCTATCAATTAAAGGAACTTTATATGCAACAACTATCACTTCATCAACTTCCTGAACATCTTTTGCTTTTCCAATTTCAAGGTCATATAAGAAAGTAATTTTATCTGCACTAACAACAACTCCGGTCAAAGCTTGAGGCTGATATCCTTCAACTTCATTTCTTACTTCAATATCATAAGATCCCGCTGGGATTGAATTAATCTGAAAATTACCATCAAAATCTGTGTTATCTCCACCCTTAACCTGTCCACCTTTCAAAAGGACAACTTTAGTAAAAGGTATAGGCTGTTTCGTATCAGCATCATTAACAGTACCTTTTATCGTACCTAGACCTACCTGAGAAAATCCACAAAATAGGGTAAGCACTAGACTTACAAATAATAAGTTAAATTTAAGTAACATGTCTACAATTTATTTATTTAAACTAGTTGCTATATTATAAAGCTTGTAAATATAGAAAAAATAGATTTGATACAAAGAATGTTAAATGAAATTAATTGTGTGATATTGCAATATTTTATTAACATTATCAAAATTTAAAAACTAGACTTTGCTTTTAAAGACATGTCTAAGCTCTTAAAACTATGTGTCAAAGAGCCTACAGATATATAATCAACACCCGTCTCTGCAAATGAACGAATGTCACTAATAGTTATACCACCTGAAGCCTCTACCTCAATATGATCAGGAATTAATTTTAAAACTTTAATTATAAGATTAGGAGAAAAATTATCTAACATTATTCTATCAATTTTTCCAACAGCAAGTGCTTCCTTCAACTCTTTTTCACTTCGAACTTCTATTTCAATTTTCAAATTAAGATTATTTTCCTTCAAATATTTTTTCGCAAAATGAATGGCTTGCTTAACTCCACCTGCATAATCTATATGATTATCTTTTAAAAGAACCATATCATCTAGTCCAAATCTATGATTGTAACCTCCACCTATTCTTACGGCCATTTTTTCTATAATACGAAGACCCGGTGTGGTTTTTCGAGTATCTAATAATTTCACACCTGTTCCTTCTACAAGCTTAACAATTTTATTTGTTTGGGTTGCAATACCACTCATACGCTGCATAAAGTTCAGAATTAACCTTTCTGAACTTAATATTGACCTGCTACTACCATTAACTTCAAACACAACATCACCTTTTTTAACTTTCATTCCATCATTAATGAAAATATCTATTTCTAAATTTGAATCATATAAGTGAAAAATTCGTTTAGCTATATCTACACCGGCTATTATACCTTCGTCTTTTACTAATAATTGCGCAACTCCAACAGCTTTTTCAGAAATACAAGATAAAGTGGAGTAATCACCATCTCCAATATCTTCATTTAAGGCATTTTTAATAATTTTATCAATCATAGAACTATAAATAATTAAGGAGAAATCTATGAAAGTTCGATAATTAAACTTTCAATTTTAAATTTATTATCTATTTCTTTTAAATGAATAGTAACCCTAAATTCAGAATTTTCACTTTTGTAATTTCCAACGGCAAATGATCCATCTGATGAGTTTTTGGTTTTTTTTAAAGATTGTTGCCCCTTAAAAAAGAATTTAAAACTTGATCCTGGTTTTCTTTTAAAAAAGTCTTTCAATACTAGATTAGCTTGTGATTGACTGTAAACATTTTCTTTGCCCATAATATTAATAAGAATCTTATCCTTACACATTAGAGCAATTTTCTTTGAGTCGTTTAACTCAAAAGCTTGTTTAATTTTTTCATACGGAAAATCACTTTTAACGAAAAAAGGCAATATAAAAAAAAGTGTAAATAAATATTTCATGCTTTAATTTTACAAACGACAATATTACAAACATCATAAAGAAAAACAAGCTACTATCAATATTTTTTTTACTTAATTTGAATTATCTTTCTGGCATGAAAATAAAATTAATTTGTATTGGAAAAACAAGTAAATCATTTTTAAAAGAAGGAGAAAAATTATACTTAAAAAGAATTAGCCATTACTGTAATATTGAAAAAATAGAAATTTCTGAGCTAAAAAACACTAAAAAACTTAGTATAAAAGAAATAAAGCAAAAAGAAGGAAAACTCATATTAAAACACATTAATAAAGAAGACAATATTATACTTCTTGATGAAAGTGGAAAAGAATTCAAATCACTTGACTTTAGCATTTACTTAAATAAGAAAATCAATTTAACTAGAAAAAACCTTTCTTTTATAGTTGGGGGACCATATGGCTTTTCAAATGAAATGTATGCAAAAGCTGATGACCAAGTCAGCTTATCAAAAATGACATTTTCACACCAAATGATACGCTTATTTTTCTTAGAGCAAATTTATAGATGTTATACAATCATAAATGGTAAACCTTACCATAATGAATGAATTTTAATCAAAAATAATTTTAAATTCCACACGACGGTTCTCTGCTCTACCTACCGCTGTTTGATTGGATTGAATAGGCATTGTTTCACCATATCCTTCTGAACGCATTCTGGATGGGTCTATTCCTTTTGCAATTAAATAGTCCATACAGGCTCTTGCTCTATATTTGGAAAGCCTCATATTTGAAGCATCATTACCAACATTGTCAGTGTGTCCTTCAATCCTAAGATTGTACTGAGGGAAATCTTGCATAACACTTACAACCTCATCTAGATAAATAAATGATCTTTGAAGTATAATAGATTTATTTGTCTCGAATTTAACGCCTCGAAGTGCACGTTTCATAATTTCCTTGACATCATCTTTAATCTTATCTTGAACTTCTACTTGTTGAACAGTTTGTTGAACAACTTTTTGAGTTGATTTTGGACATCCGTTCTCTGAAAATAATCCTGGAATAAGTGGGCATGAATCAAACTTGTCTTGAATTCCATCTCCATCTGAATCAATAATAGCGATTCCTTGAGAATTAACCATAGAACCTGCCGGACTATTTGGTTCTAAATCTCTTGAATCTTCTACCCCATCATGATCACTATCAACAACTGATATACCACTTGAATTAACTATTGCACCTATTGGACTGTTTGGTTCTAAATCTCTTGAATCTTCTACTCCATCTAAATCAGTGTCAATTATAGAAACACCTTTAGAATTAACAATAGCTCCTGGTGGACTATTTGGTTCTTGATCTTTAACATTTATAACACCATCACCATCATCATCCTGAAGCTGCCCTTGTAATTCTTTAATGTGCGAGAGCAACTCTGTGTTATCAAAGACAACGGCATATATAGTTGGAGTCCAGTCGGCATGAGTTTTCTTTTTACCAATATAGTATGACAACCCTACTGAAATATTAAATAAATATCCATCCATTCCACCCCGAACATTTTGCGGGAAATTATCTTGTCTCCAATCCCATGTCTTAGATTGTCTATTATGACAAGTAAATTGAACATTTGCATTCAAGGAGAAATGGTTATTGAGTTTTATTTGAGGAGTCAATCCAAAAGTATAGTTTACCATATCATCCACTCCATCAAATAAAGGATCATCCTGAACTTCTTGCGTTGTTCTAGTATCTTCCCTTAGCCACATGTGAGACATTCCAAATCCGGCATGAAAAAGTAAACCAAATCTATTTGTCCATGTATCAAAACGAAGTGCATCTCCAAGGTTGAGTACACCTTGAATTGAAGAACGCCAATAATTGGTCTTGATCGAAACTTTTCTAAAATCCATTAAATCATACCCAAAATCTAACTTTATACCAACTCGATTATTAAACATGTACCTCGATTCAAAACCATAATGATTAAAATGATGTATCTTTGTTACAGCCTGAGTTGGATACATACCATCATGAGAACCGAATGAAATACCTAAAGACCACTTATTATAGACGTTAAAATCATTAAGATCAGTTTGCGAAAAAACAGAATAGCAAAAAGAAGTAACAAAGACTATAAATAAAAAAACTATTTTGAACACTTAGAAAAACTTAAAACTTCACCGAATTTAAGGAAATAATACGATTTTTCATAGAATTAATGACTATATAGGAAATTTGAACGAAAATATAGCCTATTCTGTTTATCATAATTTACACTTAATTTATACATATGGTAAAATATTCATTCTGTTTTTAATTTTAATCATTCTTTCAATATAACCTTTCATAAAAAATTACGTAGTTGTATCTTTGATAGTAAGAGTATTATCTAAAAAAATTTAAATTATTTTCTATGAGTAATTTCGTTGACAGCAATAATTACATGAGAGATCTCATTGAGAAATTTCCAGATAATTTAATTGAAGCTCTCGATATTTCTGAACAACATCCCCTTAAAAAAGAATATCCAAAATTCAGCAACATTGTTATTTGTGGTATGGGAGGTTCTGGAATTGGTGGTAAATTGGTGAGTTCATGGATACAAAATGACATTGATATTCCAATAAATTTTTGTCAAGATTACACCTTACCAAAATATGTAAATGATAATACCTTAATAATTGCTTCATCAAACTCAGGTAATACTGAAGAAACAATCTCTTCAATGATAGAAGGTGCTGAAAAAGGTGCAACAATTATAGCTGTATGCTCTGGTGGTAAATTACAATCTTTGTGTGAAAAATTAAATTACGAATATATAATAGTTCCAGGAGGTAATCCTCCCCGAACTGCATTAGCTTTTTCAATTGTCTTATTAACATCTATTCTCGGACAACTTGATTTAATCAATAAAGAAAAATTAAAAGAATTTGAATCAGCAAAAGAACTAATCATTTCAAATAAAAATGAAATACATTTAGAAGCTAAAAAATTAGCTGATTTTATAAACAATAAAGAATTAATAATTTACAGTGAATCCAAATATGAATCTGTTGCAATTCGTGCAAGACAACAATTCAACGAAAACAGTAAAATACTATGTAATCATCACACAATACCTGAAATGAATCACAACGAATTAGTTGGCTGGTATGGAGGGGCTGATCATTATGCTGTATTGTTTCTTGAGACTGATGATTGGCATGAAAAAAATAAAAAAAGATTAGATTTCTCTATTAATACAATAAAGAATAAAACAACTAATATTAAATCTATACACTCTAAGGGAGAAACTATTATCATAAAGTCTTTATACCTAATTAACATAATTGATTGGGCATCTTTATATTTAGCAGAAAAGAACAATATAGATTCTGTATATATTGCTGTGATAGACAGCTTAAAAAATACTTTAAAAAATTAATACTACAGAAATGATTACCAAGAAAAGATTAACACATTTAAAACAACTTGAAGCAGAATCAGTTCATATTCTAAGAGAAGTTGCTGCAGAATTCACCAATCCAGTAATGATGTATTCTGTTGGAAAAGATTCCTCTGTTATGCTTCATTTAGCGATAAAAGCATTCGCACCTTCTAAACCACCATTCCCACTACTACATGTTGATACTAAATGGAAATTCAAAGAAATGATAAAATTTAGAGATCAAAGAGCAATTGACTTAGGTTTTGATTTATTAGTACACTCTAATCCTGAAGGAATAAAAATGGGTATGTCACCATTTAAGCACGGTTCAAAAGTACATACAGATATTATGAAAACACAGGCATTAAAGCAAGCATTAAATGCAGGAAAATATGATGCTGTAATTGGTGGAGCAAGAAGAGATGAAGAAAAATCTCGAGCAAAAGAACGTATTTTTTCATTCCGTGATAAAAATCATAGATGGGACCCAAAAAATCAGCGTCCTGAACTTTGGAACATATATAACACGGGTATTCAAAAAGGTGAAAGCGTTCGCGTATTTCCAATTTCTAATTGGACAGAATTAGATGTTTGGCAATATATCTACTTAGAAAAAATCCCTATACCATCTCTTTATTTTTCAAAAGAAAGAGAAGTTGTAGAATATGAAGGAACTAAAATATTAGTAGATGATGAGCGTATGCCAGAAGAATTAAGGGAGAAAGCAAAAAAAGAGATGGTACGGTTTAGAACATTGGGTTGTTATCCGTTAACAGGTGCTATTAATTCAAAAGCTACAACACTTCCACAAATAATTAAAGAAATGTTACTCTCAACTAGTTCGGAACGTGAAGGTCGAATTATTGACAAAGATCAAGAAGGAGCTATGGAACAAAAGAAAATTGAAGGATATTTTTAAAAAAAATATGGAAAATCAAAATAATAAAATAGCAAAAGATATAGAAGGATATCTAAAAGAACATGAGAATAAAGACATGCTTCGTTTTTTAACCTGTGGTTCAGTTGATGATGGTAAAAGTACTCTTATCGGTAGGATGCTATATGATTCAAAAATGGTCTTTGATGATCAATTAGCTGCTGTTGAAGGTGAAAGTAAAAAATATGGGACGACAGGAGAAAAAATTGATATGGCATTATTGGTCGATGGACTACAAAGTGAAAGAGAACAAGGTATAACAATTGATGTTGCATATCGTTTTTTTGCGACAGAAAAACGTAAATACATTATTGCCGACACACCTGGACATGAACAATACACTAGAAATATGGTTACTGGTGCATCAACAGCTGATGTAGCAATAATTCTTATTGATGCAAGAAAAGGTATACTTACTCAAACCAAAAGACATAGTTTCATAGTAAGTTTATTAGGTATAGAGCACGTAATAGTTGCAATCAATAAAATGGACCTAGTTAATTTTAGTGAAAGTGTTTTTAAAGAAATTTCTAAATCATATACAGAGTTAGCCAATGAATTGAACATTAAGAATACATATTACATGCCTGTTTCAGCTCTTGACGGAGATAATGTTGTAGAAAAAAGTAAAAAAACAAATTGGTACAAAGGAAAGACTTTACTTAATCTTCTTGATTCTATGGACATATCAAAAAAAGAAAAAGATGAAAACTTCAGGTTTCCTGTTCAATATGTTAACAGACCTAATTTAGACTTTAGAGGTTTCTGTGGTACAATTGCTGCAGGGAAAGTTAGTGTAGGTGACGAAATTACAGTATTACCCTCTGGTAAAACAACAGTAATAAAAAGTATAATTGATTCTGGAGATATTGTTGAAGAAAATTTCCATGCCACATGTAAAAATGCCTATGCACCAATGGCTGTAACGCTTACAACAAAAGATGAAATTGATATTTCTCGTGGTGACATGATTGTTCATTCAAAAAATGTTCCAAGAGTTTCAAACTCGCTAAAAGTAATGCTTGTTTGGATGGATGAAAAATCAATGGAATTAAATCAAAACTATGATATTAAGAGAGGTACTTCGGTTGTACCAGGTTCTTTTGAGCATATAAACTATAAAGTTGATATCAACACCTTTGAAAGAAAACAAGTGCACAAATTAGATGTAAATGATATTGCTTCTTGTAAAATAGTTTTAAATCAACCAATTGCAGCAGATTCATACACTAAAAATCGTTATACCGGAGCTTTTATTGTCATAGACCGAATTACAAACAATACTGTTGGAGCAGGTATGATTTTAGGAGTTAGTCGTAGAGAAAATGATTTAAGTAAAATCCAATCTAAAGAATATACTAACTCTGAAAAAGCATTAAATAAATTTATTCGCGAAAATTTCCCTGAATGGGATTGCAAAAAAATATAAATAATGTTCAAAGATACTAACATAAGATCTATTGTTAAAGCTATTAGTTGGCGTGCAATAGCTCTTATGACAACAATGTTAATTGTTTATCTATTTACTCGACAAATAGATATAGCAATTAAAGCTGGTGTAATAGAAACGGGATTTAAACTGTTTTTTTATTGGATGCATGAACGTTTATGGTTTAAAATAAGGTGGGGTAGAAAAAAAATTGAACCATTTAACCTTTGGTTTACTGGATTGCCTCTTTCAGGAAAGACAACGATTGCAGATTTAGTATACAAAGAATTAGAAAAATTACAGATTCCTATCGAACGTATTGACTCAAATAATATTCGTGAAATCATACCAAATATAGGTTTTTCAAGAGATGATCGAAATCGTCATATGCACAGAATAGGTTATTTAATCCAAAAACTTCAAAAAAATTCAGTTTCTACTGTTGTTTCATTTGTATCTCCTTACAAGGAGTCAAGAAAAGCAATACGTGAAATGGTAAAACAAAATATTGTTGTTTACATTAAAGCAAATATTGACACATGTAAAGAGAGAGATTATAAAGGTGTGTATAAAAAAGCTATCGATGGAGAGATACAAAACTTCACAGGAATAAGTGATGTATATGAAGAGCCTAAACATGCTGAAATAGTAATAGATACGGATAAAATGACCGCTAATTCTGCTTCAAAAAAGATTGTTAAATACATAAAAAAACATTATGTCAAATAATAATATCATATGGCATAAACATAATTTGACTAAAAAAGAAAGATCTAAAATAAAAGATCAAAAACCATGTGTTTTATGGTTTACCGGACTAAGTGGATCTGGAAAATCAACAATTGCAAATGCTCTTGAAGTTAAGTTAAATGAATTAAATAAGCACACATATTTATTAGATGGAGATAATATTCGCTTAGGCTTAAATAAAGGATTATCATTTTCGGATATTGATAGAATTGAAAACATAAGACGAATTGGAGAAGTGTCAAAATTGTTTGTAGATGCAGGGATTATTGTACTAACAGCATTTATATCTCCATTTAGGCATGATCGAAAACAGATTCGCGAACTAATAAATCTTAATGAATTTATAGAAATATTTATTGATACACCTATAGATATATGTGAATCAAGAGACCCTAAAGGTTTATATAAAAAAGCTCGAGACGGTAAAATACCAAATTTCACAGGTATATCATCACCTTATGAAGCTCCAAATGACCCTGAGATTCATATAAAATCAGGGGAAATTTCAATTGAATTATGTGTAAATCAAATTTTAAATTATTTAGAACTAAATAATTATTTAAATGTATAATAACGAATTATTGTCTGTTGCCATAGAAGCAAGCATTAAAGCTGGGAAAGCAATTATGGAAATCTACGAATCAAATGATTTGGGAATAAAAGTTAAGGGAGATAAATCACCACTAACTAAAGCTGACTTAGCTGCAGATAGAATCATCGAAGATTTTTTAGTTAAAACAGATATTCCTATTCTTTCTGAAGAAGGAAAAGATATTCCATATGAAACACGTAAAAATTGGATTTATTTATGGATTGTTGACCCCATTGATGGAACAAAAGAATTTATAAATAAAAATGGTGAATTTACTGTAAACATAGCTCTTATTAAAAATCAAAAAACAGTTCTTGGAGTAGTATATGCCCCAGCAATAGATGAATTGTACTTTTCTTCAGAAGAGAATGGATCATTTAAGGCAAATAATATATCTCATTTGCAGTTAGATGAAATTTACAAATCTGCTAAATCCCTTCCAATTATATCTAAAAAAAATAAATATACTGTTGTTGCTAGCCGTTCACACATGTCCTCTGAAACCGAAACATATATATCAAATTTACGTAAGGAACATGGTGAAGTCGAACTCATTTCAAAAGGAAGTTCATTAAAAATTGTTATGGTTGCTGAGGGAATTGCAGATTGTTATCCTAGATTTGCCCCTACAATGGAGTGGGATACTGCAGCCGGACAAGCTATATGTGAGCACGCAGGGTTTAATGTTATTGATTGGAACACAAAAGAAACAATGAAATATAATCGAAAAGAATTATTAAATAACTGGTTTTTAGTTAAAAAAAACTAATATAATTTATAAAATATGAATCTATTAATAACTGGAGGTGCTGGATTTATTGGTTCACACGTAATAAGAAGATTTGTTCATAATTACCCAAATTATAATATATATAATCTTGATGCATTAACATATGCTGGTAACTTAGAAAACCTAAAAGACATTGAAAAAAATTCAAATTATTACTTTATAAAAGGTGATATAACAGATGAAAATTTTATCAATAAACTTTTTGCAAAATATCGATTTAATGGAGTGATTCATCTAGCAGCTGAATCACATGTAGATCGTTCTATAAATGACCCTTTATCTTTCGCAAAGACCAACATATTAGGTACAATGTCTCTATTAAATGCTTTTAAAGAAATATGGAAAGAAAATTTCAATGATAAATTATTTTATCATGTTTCTACAGATGAAGTATATGGTTCATTAGGAGAATCTGGTTTATTTAAAGAAACCACGCCATATGACCCTAACTCTCCATACTCAGCTAGTAAAGCTAGTTCGGATCATTTTGTTCGAGCTTATGGTGAGACATTTAATTTACCATACGTTATAAGTAATTGTTCAAATAATTATGGTCCAAATCAATTTCCAGAAAAGTTAATACCATTATTCATAAACAACATATTAAATAATAAAAAATTGCCTCTATACGGAGATGGAAATTACACTAGAGATTGGTTATATGTTATAGATCACGCTATTGCGATTGATTTGATCTTTCATAAAGGAAAAATAAGTGAAACATATAATATAGGAGGATTCAATGAATGGAAAAATATCAATTTGGTAAAATTATTATGCAGTCAAATAGATAATAAATTAAATCGAACTAAATCTTCAGAAGAATTAATTGAGTACGTAAAAGACCGTCCAGGACATGATTTAAGATACGCTATTGATGCTTCAAAAATAAATAAAGAACTTGGTTGGAAACCCTCGGTTACATTTGAACAAGGATTGTCCATTACAATTGATTGGTATCTTAATAATGAAAATTGGTTAAAAAATGTAACTACGGGACAATATCAAAACTATTACAATAAACAATATTCATAATATGAAAGGCATAGTATTAGCAGGAGGTTCAGGCACAAGGCTCCATCCTATAACTAAAGGGGTGTCAAAACAAATGTTGGCTATTTATGATAAACCTATGATTTATTATCCAATATCTGTTTTAATGCAAACTGGGATCAAAGAGATATTAATCATATCAACACCCGATGATCTTCCTAACTTTCAAAAACTACTAGGAGATGGTTCTGATTTAGGTATATCATTTAAATATAAAGTACAACCAAAACCTGATGGACTAGCTCAAGCATTTATTTTGGGAGAAGATTTTATTGGAAACGACGATGTTTGTTTAGTTCTAGGAGATAATATTTTTTACGGTCAAGACCTGACTAAAATATTAAAATCAGGGCGTGATAACATAGAAAAAGAGAGAAAAGCAACTGTTTTTGGTTATTATGTTGATGATCCTGAACGATATGGTGTAGCTGAGTTTGATGATAAAGGAAATGTTATTTCAATAGAAGAAAAACCAAAATATCCAAAATCTAATTTTGCTGTTGTTGGCCTATATTTTTATACAAATGAAGTTATTGAAATCGCTAAAAACATAAAGCCATCAGAACGTGGTGAATTAGAGATTACTAGTGTAAACGAAGAGTTCATGAAAAGAAATGAATTAAAAGTAGAACTATTAGGACCTGGGTTTGCATGGTTAGATACAGGAACTCATGAGTCTTTATTGGAGGCTGGAATATTTATTGAAACAATTGAAAAAAGACAAGGAATAAAAATTGCATGTCTAGAGGAAATTGCTTTCGAACAAAATTTTATTTCCACAGAAAAAGTCATAGAATTAGCAAGACCTTTAGCAAAAACACGTTATGGTCAATACTTGCTTCAGCGAATTAAAAAGAAATGAAAATAACTAAGACTCCAATCAGTGATTTGATTATAATTGAACCTAAGATATTTGGAGATGATCGTGGATATTTCATCGAATCTTTTCAAGAAAAATGGTTTATTGAAAACATATCAAACACTAAATTCATTCAAGATAATGAATCAAAATCATCAAAAGGTGTTTTAAGAGGACTACACTTTCAAATACCTCCATTTGAACAAGCAAAGTTGGTTCGTGTAATTGAAGGAGAAGTTTTAGACGTAGCAGTCGATTTAAGAAAAGATTCTAAAACTTACGGTAAGCACTATTCCATAATATTAAATTCTACAAATAAAAAACAATTTTTTATTCCAAGAGGGTTTGCTCATGGTTTCATAGTGTTAAGTAATACAGCTATTTTTAGTTACAAAGTTGACAATCTATATTCTCCATCTCATGATTCTGGATTAGCTTGGAATGATGAAGACTTAAAAATAGATTGGAAAATGAATACTTCTTTAATTAAATTATCTGAAAAAGATAAAATTCAAAGTAAATTTAAAGATTTTGTAACCCCATTCTCATGAAAATTTTAGTGACCGGAAAAAATGGCCAACTAGGTTCCGAAATTGAATCAATTATACACCAATTTAAAGAATTTGAGTTTTTGTTTACAGATTCTAAAGAGTTAGATATATCTAATAAATTAGAGGTTGAAACGTTTTTTAAAAAAAACAAATTTAACGCTGTTATAAATTGTGCAGCATATACTGCTGTAGATTTAGCCGAAAATGAATTTGAAAAAGCAAATTCTATAAATCACTTAGGAATTAAATATATTTCCAAAATGTGTCAAAAATATAACTGCAAACTAATTCATATTTCAACTGATTATGTTTTTGATGGAACAAATTGCATTCCCTATGAAGAAAAAGACAAACCAAATCCACAATCGATATATGGTAAAACAAAATTGGATGGTGAAAATATATTAAAAACAATAAATCCAAAAAACTCTATCGTTATTCGGACCTCATGGGTATATTCTAATTACGGAAAAAACTTTGTCAAGACAATGATTAAGTTAGGAAAAGAAAAAAAAGAATTAGGGGTTATTATTGATCAAATAGGCACACCAACATACGCAAAAGATCTAGCTAAAGTAATTTTACAAATAATTCCAAAAATAAAAAATAAGAATGTAGAATTGTACCATTTTTCAAATGAAGGAGTTTGTAGTTGGTATGATTTTGCTAAAACTATATTTGAATTATTAGATATAAAAGTAAAAGTAAATGCTATTGAATCTTCTCAATATCCAACTGCTGCAAAAAGACCTCAATACAGTGTGTTGAACAAAAAGAAAATTAAAAATACATTCCAAATTGAAGTTGCTTATTGGAAAGATTCACTTATTGATTGCCTTCAACAAAATACAGGAAATTAAGATAATTAATTTATTTGTTTAAATAATGATTACAAAATTATTATCCAAATTAGATGTTCATACCCTTGAAGTAGTTAAAAAATCTATTTCATCCATAATTGTTAAACTATTAGGTGTTTTAATTGTTATGGGATTAAGTGTTTTTTTAGCTAGAACAATTGGAGCCGAAGGATTAGGCCTTATTAACTTAAGCCATAGAATTGTAGCTATTTTACTTATAGTTGGATTATTTGGAATGACTAAAGTAATTATAAAAGAGGTTGCGATAGCACTCAATAAAAAAGAATTAGAACATATAGGAAATGTAATGCATACATCTTATTGGTTAAATGGATCTATCACCATTTTACTATCAGTCATTCTTATTTTACTATCACCTTGGTTAGCAAATAATATTTTTCAAGAACCAAAACTCACTTACCCTCTCATTATAAGTTTAGTAGTAATGACTCCTCAAGTATTTTCACGTATTTTCTCTTCTGGGTTAATTGGATACAGAAAAATATGGCAAAGTAATCTTGTAGAGCAAACACTAAGTGTTTTTTTAACAGGATTATTCTTGTTATTATACTGGCTCTTTTTAGGGAAATTAAGTGTAAACATTGTTGCTATTTTTTATGCAACTGGTAGAATAGGGGTTACAATATGTGTTGGCATATATTGGAAAAAATTGTATGTAAATAATGGTCATAATAAAAAAATATTCAAACAATTACTAAAGACAGCAAAGCCTCTATTTATCGTCTCCATTGCTGGAGTCATAATTAATAGCTCTGATATTATAATATTGGGTTTATTTTCTAGTGCAAAAGAAGTTGGAATATATTTAGTGGCTGCTAGAATTTCCTTACTAACTAATATGTTACTTTTAGTCACAAATAGTGCAATTTCTCCAAAAATAGCCACCTTGTATGCTGATAGAGATACTAGAAGCATGGAGAATATGTTAAAAAAAATTACAAAAGGATTATTTTTTATTGGATTAATTGTATATTTTATTTTTATTACATTAGGTGATTGGATATTGGCAATTTGGGGTCCTGAATTTAAAGAAGCGTATCCAATTTTATTAATATTAGGATTTGGACAATTAATTAACCTTGGAACAGGTGCAGTTGGAATGGTACTTACTATGACTGGACATGAAAAAATACAAAGAAATATCTCAATTACTTTTATGATTCTTTTTCTAACCTTAAGTTTATTTTTAGCTTCAAGATATGGCATATTAGGTTCAGCAATTGCTTCTTCAATAACGATATCAGGAATTAATATTGCAAAATTATTCTACGTAAAAAAACATATCAAGATTAATATATACAAGAAATAATGGAACAAATATATTTTCATATTGGCTTTCATAAAACAGGTACTACTTGGTTACAAAATAAATTATTTTTAAACACTGAACACTTTAATTTAATTAATAATCATACTCAACCATGGAATGATGAATTCATAAAATATATAATAACAAAACATTCCAATGATTTTGAAGCGAATAAGCTTTTAGATATTATAAAACCAAGGATTAAAAAAAATAAAATAAATATTATATCTGCTGAAAGATTATCGGGACATCCATACTCTGCAGGATATGATACTAAATTAATAGCTAAAAAAATTCATAAAACTTTTCCTCATGCAAAAATTATAGTTGTAACAAGAGAGTATAAATCGTTTGTTATTTCAACATTTAAGCAAATAGTGAAGCAAGGATATCCGGGTAGTTTTAATGAATATATTAATAGAGATAATTGGTATTTCCCCACAACTTCAAAGTACTATTTTGATCATCAAAACACAGTAAGTCTCTATAAAAATTTATTTAATGAAGAAAATGTTTTAGAATTAAATTTCAATACTTTTAAATCTAATAAAGATGTTTTTTTATATTCAATATCAAAATTTATTGGGAAAAATATAAATATAAATATCAGTCAACAAAATGATGTTGTTAATAAAACATATTCAAATAATAAGATCAGAGCGATAAAATTTTTAAATAAATTTCGGAGGACAGAATATAATCAATATCCATTAATTATTTTAAATCCAAAATTGATTAAAATACTCTCTATTATTATCTCACCTTTTTTTCCAAATAAAAACTTTATTTTAGATGAGACTTAGCAAAATAATTAATAGAGTTAAATATTTTAGTTACACCTTTTATTATAAATTATTTTATTTTAAAATTATCCATAATAAAAATCTATTTAACATTAGAGGTAGGATAAAAATTATACCCTTTTCAAAATTAGGGAAACTTAAAATAGAATTATTAAAAGGTTCATTCCTTAAAGAAAATATTATTGTCCAAGGTTCAGGAAAATTACTGCTTGGTGAAAACAGTTACCTCAGTTCTTACTGTGTAATTGGAGTTAATGAATCTATTTCTATTGGAAAGAATGTTATGATAGCTGATGCTGTTTCGATTAGAGACACTAACCATAATTTTCAAGATATTAACATTCCTATGAAAAATCAGGGAATAAATACTTCTCCGATTATAATTGAGGATGATGTTTGGGTTGGATATGGAGCCGTTATTACTAAAGGTGTGACTATTGGGAAAGGAGCAATTATTGGAGCAAATGCTGTTGTAACAAAGGATGTTCCAGAATATGCAATAGTTGGTGGAGTGCCTGCTAAAATAATTAAATATCGATCTTAAACAGTTAGATTTAATAAACTTAACATGAAGTTAGATTTTGTTTGTATAGGTGCTCAAAAAGCTGGAACAACTAAGCTGCATGATATTTTTAAAAATCATGATTCTGTTTATTTACCAGATGAAAAAGAAGCTCATTTTTTTGAGATTGAAGAACTCTACAAAAAAGGTATAAATTATTTTTTCAACACATTCTACAATAAACATATTATTAATAAACAAATAGCTGGACTATTTGATCCTAATCTACAATTAGATAAATTGTACATAAAAAGAATAATAGATGAATTCCCGAAAATTAAAATATTATTTGTTTTAAGAAACCCTGTAACAAGAGCTTACTCTCATTATAAAATGTCGAAATTAAGGGGGTTTGAAACTAATGATTTTTTATCTGCAATAGAGCTTGAAGATAGTAGACTAAAAAATCCCAAGGAATATCATCAAGGATATAAGACAAAAACTAAGGGTCATTTTGAAAAGAATCATTTTGGATATGTTTCAAGAGGTCTATACTACGAATTATTAAGCTTTTTAAAAGAAAATATGAAAAAAAGTAATTATAAAATAATTTTATTTGAAGATCTTATATACAACCTAGACGAAATATCGAACTCTATTTGTGACTTCCTAAATATTCCACATTTTGAATATAAAATAGACAGAAAAAAGTCGAATGAATCTAGAGATGTAAGATGTAAATGGGTTAATTCTTTCATAAAAGAATCTACGTTTTCAAAAATAATGAAAGCTTTCACTTCAAAAAAAATCCGATCCAAACTCAAAAAAATTATAATTAAATTAAACTCAAAAAAATCAATAAATAAAACAGATTTAGATTACAATACAAAAAAATTAATTTTTGACAAATACTTCAAAAATGAAATAAACAAAATTGAATTAGATTTTCATCTTGATCTTAAAAATTGGAAATATTAAAACTATGATAATTAGCCATAAACATAAATATATTTTTGTAGGACTCCCTTTTTCTGGATCATCAGCAATTTCTAAAGAACTAATAGAAAAGTATGATGGAGAATCAATTTTCACAAAACATTCTAATATACAATCGATCATTAAACATAAAACTATCAACATTAAAGACTATTTTATTTTTGCTGTATACAGAGACCCTATTGAAATTAATAAATCTATTTACTCTAAATTCATTAATAATACCAAAGGAGTATTTACGGATAAAAAATATCTAATCAAAAATGGCGGACATATTTCAAAAAAATCAGTTAATCTTTACTATTACATTAAATCTAACAATACAACCTTTCTAGAATTTATAAAATTAAATAATAACCGATTTTTACCCTATGATAATGTATTTAGCATCAATGAAAAATACCTCGATTTTGTTATTAATTTTAAAGATATTAGTGATGATTTTGAAATAGCCTTAAATAAAATTGGTATAAAATCTCTCAGACCTCTTCCAATTTACAACAAAACAAAAGATAAGGTGTCTATTAAAAACCCAGA
>Ga0160423_10001058_pt1 | contig 22868 bp, 6 predicted proteins | sample CRUFie14St8metaG_FD_108191 | JGI IMG/M metagenome (GOLD analysis project Ga0160423, IMG submission 108191) | Marine microbial communities from the Costa Rica Dome - CRUD Field 142mm St8 metaG | ecosystem: Environmental > Aquatic > Marine > Oceanic > Photic zone | place: Costa Rica: the Eastern...
GGTCACACAACTTCTGTTGCACATTGGTTAGAGGAAGATGATTTCCGTAAGAATGGTGGAGTGATGAATCACGAAACTGTCGAATCCATCCAGAAACGTCGTAAACCATTTACTGTTGATTATACAGGATTTGGTTGGGTACTGATTAAGAAGGGTGTCTTTGAGAATCTGGAATATCCTTGGTTTGCTCCTAAGATGCAAGTCTTTGAGAGTGGGAATGTTCAGGACATGTGTGGTGAGGATGTCTCATTCTGTCTTGATGCCAAGGAGAAAGGCTTTGAGATCTGGTGTGATCCTCGCATTCGTGTTGGGCACGAAAAGACTCGGGTTATCTGATATAATAGACTACATGGAGGGGCTCGGTCCCTCCCCTCGTTTCTCGTATTAAATTAAAGTATTATGGCAATGATGAAAGGGGGTAGTTATATCCCCGGCAAACCGAAAAAAACTCGTCAGGGTTCTGGAAAGAACACCTATGCACCCGCAACGTCTCGCAATAAGGCAAAGAAACCATATCGGGGTCAAGGTCGTTAAATAGAAGCAGTTACATTAATACATAATGGCTGCTTTAATTTGCAACCTTCCCTCGGTTGAGGTATGGGTAAGAAAAGAATATCTCACCGACCATCAATCTGGTCATGGTGAATTTGTTAAAGGCGTCTGGGTATCGTGTAAGTCGATACCTGGGCGCACTTTTTATTTTGAGACGTATTTGCCCGAATATGCGGCAATGTATGATAAACTACCTATTAGTGCGTTTGTGTCTGCTCCAGAGGTTCCTAGCCCCGATATGGACCTTCCTAATCTACAGTTCTGGAACTGTATGGATTATGGTGTTGTAGCAGTTACCAAGCAGTTTATCGGTTCTATGGACTATGAACTGTATACAAGAGACTTTGGCACTCAAAAGGGTACTTACATCTGCACTATAGATAATTACCATCAGGATCCTGAAGTAGTTGATTATGCCACAAGTGAAAATCCTGCTGAACATAAGTCACATAACCTGATTGAACTTGAAAATGGACAGTATGCACTGTATCCTAATAACAGAATGCGTATCTATGACAACAGTTTGACACCTGTTGAACCAAAACAACCTGATTTCAAAGTTTCGACTCAATATTATCAAGTTGAAAATGGTTTTGAACGTCTTGGTATGGGTCGTGAGGACGAATATTTTTGGAAAACTGCTAAAGAAAGAGAAGATTCACCAGAGGACATTATCGGATGACTACTGAACACGATTTTTTAGACAATTTAGGCAATCATCAGCATCAAAAAATGCTACGTGAGATCTCAAATGACGATTTGACACCTAAAAAACGAGATTCTGTTGAAGAAAGTGAATTTTTTGAAAGTGAGACGAATCCTGAACCCCTTTATGAGTAGATAATTCAAAATTGCCTTAATAAATAAGATATAATCGCCGGATTTTTGTGCCTTTAGAACGGGTTAGTCAAGGTTTTAAGGACCTAAGTATGACATTTCAGAGAAATCCTCTGAATGATGACCTGATTGCGCTTAAAAATGAAACCGCAATATCACGTTCGATAAGAAATATTGTATTTACGGTGCCTGGAGAACGGTTTTTTGACAATGACTTTGGTTCTAACATCTCCAGGTCTCTTTTTGAGAACTTAGATAACATCTCTGCCAATACAATTAGAGAGGAAATCACCCAATCTATCTTAAATTATGAACCAAGAGTTGAATTGGCAAGAGTAAATGTCCGACCAAACTTTGAAAACAACGAATTTAATGTAACAATCATCTATGAAATCATAGGTGCTGACGTTCCACCACAAGAATTACAATTTGTTTTGCAACCAACTAGGTAAAGATGCCATTATCCAACTTCGCTAACCTGGATTTTGAACAGGTTAAGACAACTCTTAGAGAATATCTAAAAGAAAACTCTAAATTTACGGATTATGACTTTGAGGGGTCTAACCTCTCAACGATTTTGAACGTTTTGGCATACAATACCTATATTACTTCATACAATGCCAACATGGTTGCGAATGAAGTATTCATTGATAGTGCGACATTAAGAGAAAATGTCGTTTCTTTAGCAAGAAATATCGGATATTTACCAAAATCAAGAAAAGCAGCAAGAGGAGTTTTAAGTTTTTCTGTAAATACGGCAGGTATAACCCCAACACCATCAAATCTTACCCTTAAAAAGGGAATTGTTGCAACTTCATCAGGTTCTTTTGGAAAACAATCATACGTTTTCTCAATTTTAGAGGATATTACAGTTCCTGTTTTTGATAATACAGCATCATTTACTAATATATCAGTTTATGAGGGATCTCTCTTAACATCTAATTTCACTGTTAATTCAAGAGATCCAAATCAAAAGTTTATTTTGGACAATATTGGTATTGACACTGATTTAATGACAGTATCAGTTCGACCAAATGAACAATCAAGCAGAACTGTCAAATATAGTCGTCAAGACAGTTTATTTGATGTTGAATCTGATTCAAAAGTATATTATCTTCAAGAATCGGATGATGAAAGATATGAAGTTATTTTTGGTGACGGAATTTTCGGAAATAAGTTAGAAGATAACAATTTTATCACTATTGATTATATGACATCAAGTGGTGATTCGGCAAATGGGGTATCAAAATTCAAATATGCCGGAAAATTAGTTTATACTCGCAATTCTCAAGAATATACAGTAACTTCTGGTATCAGTGCTGTTGCAACTGGTATAAATGCGTCTGGAGGAGAACCAATTGAGTCTGTTGAGTCAATTAAAAAATATGCACCAAGAATTTATGCCTCACAAAACCGTGCATTGACTGCAAATGACTATGAAACCTTGATTCCAGCAAAAATTTATCCAGAAACGGAGTCAATTTCTGTTTTTGGTGGTGAAGAACTCATTCCTCCACAATACGGAAAGGTTTTTATCAGTATTAAACCCAGATTTGGTGATTTTCTTCCAAATTTGATCAAAGAAAACATCAAATTAAAGTTGAAAAAATATGCTGTTGCTGGAATTGTCCCAGAACTCCTTGATTTGAAGTATTTGTACTTGGAGCTTGATAGTAAAGTTTATTATAATTCAAATTTAGCACCATCAGCAGCTGCAGTATCAACAATTGTACAAAATAATGCTGTAAAATATGCTGAATCTTCTGAAATGAATCAATATGGTGCAAGATTCAAATATAGTAAGTTTTTGAACATAATTGACAATAGTCATGAAGCTATCACATCTAACATAACTCTTGTCAAGATGAGGAGAGATTTGAGAGTTGTTTTAAATACTTTTGCAGAATATCAAATTGGATTTGGTAATGAATTCCATATTAAGAGTATGGATGGATACAATATAAAATCATCAGCATTTAGAATAGCAGGGATTTCTCAAAATGTTTACATGTCTGATATTCCAGACACTAATAGAATAACTGGATCTATTTTCTTATTTACTTTACCAACAGTTGGATCTCAATCTCCAACAGTCGTGAGACGTAACGTTGGAACAATCAATTATGCGGGTGGAGTTATTACTTTAAATCCAGTCAATATTCTCGCAGGAAAATTAAAAGACGGTGTTGATGTAATTGAAATTGAAGCAGTGCCCCACTCAAATGATGTTGTCGGATTACAGGATTTATATTTGCAACTAGATATAAGTGGGAGTAATTTTGAAACTGTTATTGATGAAATATCATCTGGTTTAGATCCCTCAGCATCTAATTACCTAGTGTCATCGAGTTATCCAAATGGTAATTTAGTCAGGTCTGGAGGTCCTTCAACAACCACATCATTTGATACTACAGGAGCAAACGGTAGATCAAACGTATCAAACGTAGCAACACCTACGACTACAACCACTACCCAGACATCAACTCCAAGCAGCACAGTATCAACATCAGGAAGTTCTTCCAGTTCACCATCATACTAAGACGATAAATTCATAAAATGTCAGAAAGTAGAATTCAGTTTAATGCTATTGTCGCAAGTCAACTTCCCGCATACGTGCGAGAAGATTATCCTTTAGTATCTGATTTTCTAAAACAGTATTATCTTGGTCAAGAGTATCAAGGTGGTCCAATTGATTTGATTCAGAATATTGATAATTATATAAAATTAGATAATAACACTAATCTAACATACAGTGTTATTCTTGCAGAAGATATAACATTTTTTGATGATGAGATTAAAGTCGATCCAGGAAAGTCCCCGGAAGGAACAAAGGGTTTTCCCGATACTTACGGACTTTTAAAAATTGAAGATGAAGTAATTACATATACTGGAAAAACTGATTATTCTTTTACAGGATGTTCTAGAGGATTTGTTGGCATAACATCTTACAGAAATGAATTCAAACAAGAGGAAGTTCTTTTTGAATCAAATGATGCAGATGATCATGATGCTGGAGTAACTATTGAAAATTTAAGTTGCTTATTTTTAAAAGAGTTTTTACTTAAAGTAAAGCATCAACTTCTTCCTGGATTAGAAGATAGGTCTTTAGTAAGTGATTTAAATGAAAATATATTCATAAAACAATCAAAAGATTTTTACCTCAGTAAAGGAACTGATAGTTCTTTCAAAATTTTATTCAAAGCACTATATGATAAAGATGTTTCCGTTATAAAACCATCAGATAATCTTTTAACACCATCTAATTCAAATTATCGAGTTGTAAATGAATTAGTTGTCGAAGCAATTTCTGGTGACCCAGAAGAATTAGATAATGCAACCTTATATCAAGATGCATATAAATTTGATAGTGGCACTAATAAAGCATATGCTCCTGTAATTTCAATTGATAAAATTGAAGTTGGGTATGGTAAGTCTTATTATCGTCTTGGATATGATGGTGGATATAATAGAGACGTTGGAGTTGATGGATCAGTATATGGAAATTTTGTTGTAGAGGCATCGACCAAAGTTATCGGAAATGTTTCTGCAGGGTCTACAATCATTGACGTTGATTCTACAGTTGGATTTGGAAGCACTGGAGAACTGTATGTAACGTATGCAGATACTACAACCGGATTTGTCTCATATACATCAAAATCATTAACACAATTTTTTGGAGTTACTAACTTAACATCAAAAATATCTGATACAGCAACGATTGGAATTAACACTTTTGCATATGGTAGGTCATCAGTAAATCAAGAACTCATAAGAGTTAGAATATCATCAGTTCTTGATAATGTAAAAATACCAGAAAATATTATTTCTGCAGAAAGACAAACAACTGCTAGAGTCACTGACTTAGGAATTAAAGAAAGTAATTTTAAAACAAATAAGTGGTTTTACAATGTTTCGCCATCCTATAAGGTATCAAAAGTAGAATTAATTGATATTTCCGACTATACGTACAAGATTACATTAAATGTAAAAAATTATTTAAAACCTGGAAATAAAATAGGTGTTATTTTAAATGATGGTACAGAATTAGAGTCCACAATTGTAAGCATTTCTGATGAAAAAACGTTTAATATTCGTGGACAAGGAAGTTTAAATCAAGATACTGTTCAAAAGATTAAAAGAAGAATTCAAAAAGGATCTTCAAGTAATTTTCCAAAAATTCAACAGTTCTCTACAGATGTTGATGCATTGTTTAAAAATGATGATGGAAATTATATGGTTGCCTCACCATCACTTCCAACTTACAATGCTCAACCAATTGAAATAACTCCTAGACAATTTAAATTTTCTGGAACATTTTCTGGAACTTCATTTTTAGTGTCACCTGGTGTTGAGCATGGATTCTATACTGGAGACGCAATATATTACAAAGCTAGATCAGTTAGTCAAACTTTTATTGATGGCAACGGATCTGCGAGAACTAGATTAGTCAGAGATACTGCACTTTTTGATGATGGTTTATATTTTGTTCAAAGAGTTGATGGATTTACTTTAAAATTTGCTAAAAGCAGAAACGATATTTACGATTCAAAATTTATTTCTGTAGATTCAGAAGTAACAGTAACAGATAGTGTTATTGAACCTTTTGAGTTTTTTGGCAAAACATTAAAACCCCAAAAGATATTAAGAGAAGTATGTGATCCAGAGAATGATGGAACAGTAACTGAAACAGAACCAGGTTTTACTGGAATATTAGTAAATGGTGTAGAAATATTAAATTATAAATCAAAAGACTTTATTGCATATGGTGAAATTGAAAAGATCAATGTTTTGTCTCCTGGAGAAAACATTGATATCATTAATGTACCAAATCTTTTGATTAGTGACACTGTTGGAACTGCTGCAACTGCGAACTTATGTGTTTCAGGTTCTCTTAGAGAGGTTAGAATAAAAGATCCTGGATTTGATTATTTGTCAACTCCAACGATTAAGGTTACTGGAGGAAATGGAGAGGGTGCATTGTGTCAAGTTGACATGAAACAGATTGACCATGCCCCTGAGTTTGCAACAGATATTGTATCTGCTGAAGTTGTTGTTGGTATTTCCTCTACACAATCCAGGATTGGATTTTCTACCTATCACAAGTTTAGAAATGCAGAACAGGTCATTTATAAAACTAGTGATCAGCAAGCAGTTGCAGGTATAGTTACTAACTCTTCTTATTTTGTTTCTGTAATTGATAATACAACAGTTAGATTACATAAAACACAAGAAGATGCTATCGTTGGATTAAACACTGTATTTTTAACTGATTTTGGAATAGGAAGACACTCTCTTCAGTCCGTAAATAAAAAATCAGTAATAAGTGCAATTAATGTTATTAACGGTGGATCTGGATACGAGAATAAAAGGAAAACTGCTCCAGCTGCTACAGGAATCAACACTGCATCTGATGTAGTTTCGATTGCCAATCATGATTATAACACTGGAGAGATAATCAAATATACTTGTGTAGGAACACCAGTTACTGGTCTTAATGTTAATGAAGAATATTATGTAACAACAATAGATCAGGATTCATTTAGATTATCATCTGTTGGGGTTAGTTCTGATAAGGAATTTTTCTACAGAACTAAACAATATGTTAATTTAGAATCTGTTGGGGTAGGAACTCACGTATTTAACTATCCTGATATAGCAGTTACTGTTTCTGGTGAGGTAGGAATTTCATCCATTGGGTTAGAGACCTTTAAAGCAGAAATAGAACCTATTTTTAGAGGATCTATAACAGATGTTCATATCGAAAACGGAGGAGTTGGATATGGTTCATCTGAAATTTTAAATTATCAGCATCAACCACAAATTACAGTTCAGCAAGGAAAAAATGCTCAGGTAAAACCAGTTATTTCAAATGGAAGAATTTCGCAGGTTATTGTTCTGAATTCTGGATCAGATTATACGTCAACTCCTGACATCATAATTGATGGACCTGGTGTGGGTGCGGTTCTAGTTCCTATCATGGAAAATAGAACACTCTCTGAAGTAAAAGTAATAGAACCTGGTGGAGGATATACTGAAGAAGATACGGTCATCACAATTTTGGATCCAGGTGAAAATGATAATGATCCTATTTTTACCTCAAAACTTAAAACTTGGAATGTAAACTTATTCCAAAAGAATTTCCCATATTTTGATGCTGATGATGGAGTTATTGTATCGGGGACTAATGAACTTCAATATTCACATGTATATGCTCCTAGAGTTTTCAGAGAATCTAATTATGCAGTAGATTCTGAAGGAAATATTCAATATGGTGAAAGTGATCTTAAGAGAGTTAACAGTATTGAGGTAAAATCAACAAAACACTCACCAATTTTAGGATTTGCGTATGATGGAAATCCAATTTATGGACCATATGGTTATTCTAGAAAAAATGGTGGAGTTGTTGACGCAATGAAATCTGGATATTCTTTGGATCTCAAACCCAATAGACCATCCACTTCTATTTTCCCAGAGGGATTTTTCATTCAAGATTATACGCATAAAGATGTGTCTGATGAAAGTGTTCTTGATGAAAATAACGGAAGATTCTGCATAACACCAGATTACCCACAAGGAACTTATGCATACTTTATGACAATCAATGATTCTTTTGCAGAATCATCTGGGGTATTTGAAAAATATAAAAAACCAGTATTCCCTTATATTATTGGGCATAATTATTACTCTGTTCCAATTGAGTTTAATTTCTTAAATTCATCTGTTCAGGATCAATATTCATTTGAATCTAGTGATTTACGTCGAAACACTGATCCACTCAATCTTATTGAGGAAGACTCAGAATATCCGTATATTTTCATTCCAAACAAGTTAAATCAAACTGTAACTGTAACTTCTACTGCACCTGGAACCGTTAATGGAGTTGGTATTGTTACTGCTGGAGATGGATATAAGGTAGGTGAAAGTTTATTATTTGACAATGATGGCACGGGTGGTGATAGTGCATTTGCTAGGATCAGTAGAGTCAAAGGTAAATCTGTAGATCGCATTAGTGTTGCTAGCAGCATCATAGAAAATGTAGAAATTTATCCTGGTTCTAAATCTGGAGAATATGAAATTGTTAGTGCTCATCCTCACAAATATCTCAACACTGAGATAGTTTCTATCTCTGGAGTATCAACAACAGGAACTGGAATTGAGGGATCTTTCCTAGCTGGAGTATCCACTAGCAGATTCACCATCGCAGGTGTAGGAACAACGGGAGTTGCGATCGGAACAGATGGTGTAACTGGACTTGTAACTTTCTTCAATTTAGTAGGTGATCTGTCTTCTGATAAAATCAGAGAGAATGATATCATTTCTGCAGGAACTGAAAGAGTTAAAGTTCTTAATGTAGACAAGTTATCTTCTAGAATAAGAGTTTTGAGGGCAGTTGATGGAACTGTTTCAACTTCACATACAATTGGTAAGTACATATATGAAGATCCTAGAAGATTGACTGTTAAAGTAGGATATAAAACCGATTACAATTATAGACTTAATGAGCAAGTATATTTCAATCCCGTTGAAACCGTTGGACTTGGAACTACTGCCGGAGTTGGAATAGGAACAACTATTTCTTTCTCTAACCCTGGGGCAGGAATAACTCAAAAATTCATTCCAACAAAATCACTTTACTTTAGAGGACATAACTTTAAAACAGGAGATTTAGTAACCTATTCACCAGGTAGTGGTGGAACTGGACTATATGTTGAAGATGAAAGCAATGCTGGAATTGGCACAACATTAACAAATGGAGAGCAATTCTTTATTGCGAAGATAAATGATGATCTCATTGGTATCGCAACCGTAAGAGTTGGTTTAGGAACAACTGGGACCTTTGTAGGGGTTGCTGATAGGAATTCCTCAACACTGTTCATAAAAGGAGTAGGAATAGGTGATACTCATAGTTTCACTACGAATCACACTATTATAACAGGCACCTTAAACAAAAATACAGTTACTGTATCTACAGCATCGACTCATGGATTGAGCAGTCCACATAAAGTTGATGTATTTGTAAATCCTGCTGATACTAAAACTGTAACGTTTAAGTATGATGACTTTAATAGAAGAATTATTGTTAATCCTTTAGATTTTACGAACACTGGTGTAAATACCTCTAATGGAAATATTACACTTACTGATCATGGATTCAAAGGTGGAGAAAAAGTAGTATATACTGCTACAGATGTTTCAGAGGGTCTTACAGATAATTCAATCTATTACATTACAAGAATTGACAGAAATACTGTTAGATTGTCAAATTCATATTATGACACTACATTAGATGATCCCATTACCGTTGGAATTGCAAGCACTGGAACATCTGGTGGAACTATTAGTCCAATTAATCCACCATTAACATTCTACAAAAATTCTACAATAACATTTGATCTTTCTGACACATCTCTTGGATTTACTAAATTTGGAACGACTTATCCTGCATTTGATTTAAATTTCTACACAGATAAAAACCACACTCAAATTTGGGAAAAATCATCTGATAGTACAACTTTTGAACATGTAAAATCAGGAAAAGTTGGAACTGCTGGTGGAAAATCTGTTTTATCAGTAACAGATAATATTCCAGAGGTTTTATACTACAAGTTTGATCTTGTATATGATGCAGATTTACCAGAAGTAAAATCTGAAGTATTTGTTGATAGTGAAGTTGTTTCTGGAACTGAATTAAATGTAAAAGAAAGTAAGTTTAATGGAAACCATCCAATAATTGTAACAACTCCCACTGCGTTTACTTATACCTTGGGTGAAAAACCCGAAGCAGTTTCTTATGCAGCAACAACATCATCTCAAATCAATTACGAAACAGATTGTGATCATACCGATGGACCTGTTGCAAAGGTACAAATAATCAATCCAGGTAGAGGTTATCTCTCTCTTCCAGGTATAACCACTGTAGATGTAACTGCTGGATCAGGTGCCGTATTTGAAGCAACTAGTTCCACTATTGGAATAATCAAGTCAACAAAGATAGATGATATTGGATTTAATTTCCCAGCAGATAATACATTAAAACCAAGACTTCTCTTCCCACAAGCAGTCAAGATTAACGCACTATATTCATTTGATGAGATTGGAATTTCTTCGTTTGGAAGAGGATTTAGTTTACCTCCAGAACTTATTGTTGTTGATGGTTCTACCAAGAAGGTTGTTGATGATGTTATCTTAAAGATGACACCTGGAGACAATAGAGTTACCATTATTAAAAATACAAATAGACTTTCAGGTGTAACTCCATCAATTATTCCAACACTTACTGACTCTGGTGTTGGCATTACTACTATTACATATGATTCTTCTACTAAACTTGCAACAGCAAAGTTAGCTGTTGGGTTTAGTACAGTTAATATTTTCCCATTTACTGCTGGTGATAAACTTTTGGTGGAAAATACCAGTGTTGGTGTAGGGTCAACTGGAAAAGGGTTTGATTCTAAAAATTACAATTACAAGTTATTTGATGTTGTTGGTGTTGTAGAAAATCTTGGTGGAATTGGATTTGTTACCTTTAGTATGGATGGATTCATCAATCAAGGTGAAACTCCTGGACAATACAATACAGTTAATTCTGCAGGCAGAATAACTGCACAAAAACATTTTCCAATCTTTGATGTAGTTACAGAAACAAGTAATTATATTCTTGGAGAAGAAGTTAAATCAAATTCTGCAACAGGAACTGTTGAAAAATGGAATGCCCAATTAGGACTTTTACATATTTCTTCAACTGATAATTTTGTTGTTGGAGAAGAAATTACTGGACAATCATCCAGTGTTGTTGGAATAGCAACTACAATTAAAGCATTTGAAACTTACATTGATTATGATTCTTCATCTAAAGTGAATATTGGATCACAAACTAAATCTGGATTTTTAAACAATAACCTTCAAAGAGTTCAAGATAATGATTATTATCAAAACTTCTCATATTCTCTGAAATCCGAAATCCCATATGATGAATGGAATGACGTAGTTTCTTCACTCAATCACACTTTAGGATTTAGAAAGTTTGCAGATTATCAATTAGAGTCTACTACTGATACTAGTCAGATGAATGTTGGAATAGCATCTGATGGAATTTCTATAGTTAATCACATCGATTCTTTTGGAAATCTTCATTGTGTTCATGACTTTGATTTAGCAACGGAGAACAGCATTGGATCTCCATTTATATCTGATCAAATTATATTCAAAAACAGAATCCTTACAGATTATTTTGAATCAATTGGAAATAGAGTTCTGTCTATTGATGACATCAGTGGTCAATTTAACAGTGATCCAAGACCAACTCCTTTTAGTGTTGTAGACACGTTTGATCTTGATGCAATAAAATCTCAAAAGTATATCACTTATATAAGAGATAAAAGATTTAGAGGACAAAGACAATTAATGATTGTTGATTTAGTTCATAATGGATCTGTTGGATTCTTAAATCAATATGGTAGAGTAGAGTCAACCTATGATCAAGGATCGTTTGATTTTAGTATTTCTGGAACTGAAGGACAATTATTATTCTATCCAACTAAATCATCAGTTAATGATTATGATCTTACGACACTTTCATACAATTTAAGTGGTATTGCTACCGGAATTGGGACAACTACATTTGGTTCAGTCGCAAAGATTGAAACTAAGAGCACTGAGATTTCGTCTGGATCTGATGCTACCATTGTCTCAATTGCAAACACATACACTTCAACCAAAGTGTTGGTCAATATAACTCCTGACATTAATAAAACTAATCTATATGAGATGGTTGAATTAAATGTTATTAATGATGGAACAACTATTGATTTACTTGAATTTGGCAGATTGACTGCTGAAGGTGTAACAGCAGCATCTTCTTCTGGATTAGGAACTTACTCTGCAAGTGATGATGGTTCTAATTTAAATATTACTTTCCATCCAGGTGTAGGAATTGCAACCACAGGTGCTGTCAATACAGTTTTTGTTGGTCTTGCAACTCATACATCGACAGGAATATCTACAACCAATATAATACGAGCAACACTTGATGCTAGAACAACATCAATATCTGCATCAGGATCTCCTGGAGTTACCACAATTTCTGATTATGCCACTGATGATGATGGAGGATACTTCATTGTTCAAGTGACTGATACTACTAATAATAGAATTCAGTTGTCTGAGGTTGTTGTAGTTGACAATTTTGTAGATGCTGCAAATCCATATGACATCTATTTTGCTGAATACGCAAATCTAGAGAGCTCTGCTGGTCTAGGAACCATGGGTGCTGCTATTGACTCCAACGGAAAAGCATCTCTTACGTTTACACCAATTCCTAGTATTGATACAGTAGTCACTGTATTTAAAAATTCTCTTAGACTTGATGTTTTAAATGAAAATAACCCAAGTTCAATTGACTTTACAAATGGATCTATTATTACTGAACTTGGTTCATATACAGGAACTGATAGTGACATTAAGAGAGAGTTTGGATTAACGCACAAAACTGATGGAATTTTTGAAAGATATTTCTTAGGAAATAACTCTACAATTGTTGATATTGATGCAGATACAATTAAAATTCCTAATCACTTCTTTGTATCTGGTGAAAAAATTTCATATAATCACGTTGGTACAGCAGCATCTGCTATTGGTATCGCAACAACTAGTTTTGTTGGAGCAGCAAACACCACATTCCTCCCAGATGAAAATCTCTATGCAGTTAAAATTGATGACAATTTAATTAAAATTGCAACAAGTGCAGAAAATGCACTTAAGAGCACTCCAGTCGTAGTAGATCTTGAAAGTGTTGGTATTGGAACTTCGCATAGATTTGTAGCAACAAATCAAAATTCAAAGGTAGTTGTTGCTATTGATAATGTGATTCAATCTCCAGTTGTTTCTACTGCAGTTACAACTGGATTGTCTACAAACTTTAGCGCACTTGCAGAAATTATTGAGTTTACAGGCATAACGTCATTCTTTGGTGCGGACTTAATTAAGATCGGCAATGAGATAATGAAGATTGAAGGTATCGGAATAGGTAAAACAAATGCTATAAGAGTTCGTAGATCTTGGTTAGGAACACCATCTGGTGTAGGAAATACATTTGATTTGGTTACTAAAATTTCTGGTAACTATAATATCGTTAATAATCATCTCAATTTTTCTGAAGCACCTTTTGGCAATACTCCAATTGGAACTGCCACTAATCCCCCAGATGAAAGAGATTGGACAGGAATTACAAGTTCCTCTACTTTCCAAGGTAGATCCTTCATGAAGTCTGGATTGGAAAATGGATCAGATGCATCATATTCTAAGAATTATATCTTTGATAACGTGTCTGACCAATTCACTGGAACTCAAAACGAGTTTGCATTAAAACAAGAAGGTTCTAACATTACAGGAATTGTTGATGAGAATGCTATAATTCTCGTAAATGATATTTTCCAAGTTCCTGGATCTCAAGAAGATTATACACTCCAACAATCCTCTGGTATTACTTCAGCAACTTTTGTTGGAACTTTACCACAATCTCCTCTTGGATCAGATGTTGGTATTTCCAGTTTCCCTAAAGGTGGAATTATAGTTTCTGTTGGATCTTCTGAAGGATTTGGATATCAACCTTTAGTTGCTGCTGGAGGAACTGCTATAGTATCTGCTGCAGGAACTATTGAATCTATCAGCATTGGCAACAGTGGATCTGGTTATAGATCTGGTATTCAAACCACCGTTAACGTTGGTGTTGGTACGTCTAGTACTGGAACTGGAAATATTGAATTTATCGGAACTGCTGCAATTGAAGGTGGACATATTGTAAGTATTGCAATTACAAATCCTGGAACTGGATATACTGCAACCAACCAACCATTCGTTGTAATTGATGATCCTCTCTCATATTCAAATATGAGTTTGCATTATAGTTCTTCTTCTCCCTCAGGAGTTGGAACTGAGGCAACAGTTGATATTGTTGTTGGACAGGGTTCAAGTGTTATTGATTTTGAAATAGTCAATTCTGGATATGGATACGGTAACGATCAGATTTTAACTGTTGCTATCGGTGGAACAATAGGCATTCCAACTACACCTTCTTATTCTGGAAATGAATTCCAACTTACTATTGATGAAGTAATTAGTGATGAATTCTCTGGATGGTCTTTAGGTACTTTACAAATTCTTGATTCCATCGATGAATTTATTGATGGTGCAACAAGAGAATTTACCTTGAAGAATGGTGGATCAATTATTTCTATCGTGTCTTCACCAGGATCAAAAATCGATGTACAAGACGTTCTTCTCGTATTCGTAAATGATGTATTACAAGTTCCTGGTGTTGGATATGAATTTACAGGTGGTAGTATTATAACCTTCTCTGAAGCATTAAAAGTTGGTGATAAAGCAAAGATTATCTTCTACAAAGGAAATGGTGATAGTGATGTCATCTTCAGAAATGTTATTGAAACTGTAAAGAGAGGAGACACTTTACAACTAGAACCTTTCTCTGATCAACCAGATTACTTGGAAGAAGATGTAAGAAGTGTATTTAATATCTTATCTACAGGAACTGTTGAGACTAATGCATATCATGGTCCAGGAAAAACTGAAGATGTAACTTTGGTCAGACCTGTAACCTGGTGTAGACAAACTGAAGACAAAATTATTGATCAAATTCCACAGGGCAAAAATAGAGAACTCTATGAACCAGTAATTAATCCAAGTGCATACATCATTAAATCTGTTGGAGTTGGATCTACTGCAATTTATGTGGACACTCTAAGACCTCTATTTGACGGTAGAAATGAAGCAAGCACACTAACTTTCCAAAACAAAATTAAGTTTATTGCTCAAGAGCAAAAATCTGGTGCTGCTGGAACTGCTGTGGTGTCTGGACTTGGAACTATTTCCTCTGTCGTCATCTCCGATGGTGGAATTGGATACTCTACAGCAACAGTAAGTTTCGGTTACACTTCTGCATCAAGAGCATTTGGTTCTGTGAGCATTAGTGCAGGTGGAACTGTAACAGGTGTTGCAATTACTGATCCTGGGGTTGGTTATACTAACACAAATCCACCAACGGTTCTTTTCTCTCCTCCTGGATACACAGAGGAAGAGGTTTCTGTTAATACCTACAGTGGAGACAATGGTATTATCGTAGGATTTGGAACTACATCTGTAGGAATTGGAACTACTCAATTAATCTTTGATGTTCACATTCCATATGACTCATTCCTCAGAGATAGCAATCTCACAGGAACAGCAGTTACTATTACATCTATTCAACAGTATGATTACTTTATGGTAAGAAAATCTAATGTTGGTGTTGCAGTAACAACAGTGACATCATTTGATGATACTGGAAGTATCGTGGGTGTTGGAACCTCATTTGCAGATAATGTTTATCAAGTTGCTAGAATTGAAGGTTTAACAACTAGTGTTTCTGGAGTTACGACCAATGTTAAGAGATTGTTTGTTGACGTAGATCAATTTGCAGAGGGTTACTCTGGAATAACAACATCTGGAGATGGATTTGGTCAATATAGTTGGGGTAAAATTGATGTTGTTGATCGTGGTAACACGAATACATATAATGCATATACTCAATCTGGAGTGGGACTTACTGAAGGATCAGGTATTACAACATCAACAATGATTGTAAGATCTAATTTCCTGAAGTTTACAAATTATATCTAGACTATCTTAATAAATAAAGAAAAACTCTGTCCAAAATGGCTGCCATTATAACTGATCAGATTAGAATATTAAATGCCAAAAATTTTGTTGCTGGAGTAACAAACTCTAGCAACTCTTATTATTCTTTTGTTGGTTTGACAAACCCTGCTGATTATCAATCAGATTGGGATCAAGATCCGCCATCTCCAAAAGATAATTTTGATCAAGAGAATGACTATTGGGATACAATGGTTGCTCTGAAAAAAATTACTAGTTCTGATGTAAAGCAAGTTGTTCCTAAGAGATCTTGGTCTTCTGGAACAGCCTATGACATGTATCGACATGACTATAGTAGAACGAATACAGCTGCTGTTTCTGGATCAACATCACTGTATTTGGCAAATTATTTTGTAATGAATAGTGACTTTAGAGTTTATATTTGTTTACAAAATGGAACAAGTCCAGATAATCCAACTGGACAACCTTCACTTGATGAACCAACCTTTACTGATTTAGAACCAAGAGCAGCAGGAACTAGTGGTGATGGATACATCTGGAAATATCTTTATACTATTACCCCAAGTGATGTAGCAAAATTTGAATCTACTCAATATATGCCAGTTCCTGCAGATTGGACTACATCTGCGGATAATGCTGCTGTTAGAGATAATGCTGTAGACGGATCGATAAAAATTGCTACCATCACTAACAGAGGAGTTGGTCTAGGAACAGCAAATAGTGTTTATACAGAGGTTCCAATTAGAGGTGATGGGACTGGTGCAGAATGTACAATTGTTGTTGACGGAAATCAAGAGGTAAGTTCAGTAACAGTCTCTAATCAAGGTTCTGGATATACTTATGGCAACATTGATATAGTTGCTGGAGGAGTTCCTACAGGCACAACGAGACCAACATTTGATGTTATCATTTCACCTCAAGGTGGGCATGGTGCTGACATTTATAGAGAACTTGGAGCGTATAACGTTCTGATGTATTCTAGAATTGAAAATGATGTTCAAAATCCAGATTTTATCACTGGTAATCAAATTGCAAGAATTGGATTAGTTGAAAATCCTCAACAATTTGGGTCAACAACAATTTTAACGTCAGACAAAGCATCTGCAACAAGTGCGTTGAGATTGGTAGGCACTGGATATAGCACGGCAACCTTTGTTGCTGATTCGTATTTTACTCAAACCGTATCAACAGGAACAACTGCTGTTGGAAGAGTAGTTAGTTACGATCAAACCACAGGTGTTTTAAAATTCTGGCAGGACAGAAGTGTTGCTGGATTTAACACTGTTGGTACTGCACAAACTAATCCAACTTATGGTTTTGATCTTACGGAGTTTACTTCCAGTCCAGGAACTGGAGGTAGTTTGACGATTGTCCCTTCAACTGGATCAGATCTATCAATTGATAGTAATTTTACAGGTATATCTACAGTAATAAATAATCGTACATACTATCTTGGTCAAAGCTTTACGAGTGGTATTGCCAATCCTGAGGTTAAGAGACACTCTGGAAATATTATCTACGTTGACAACAGACCATCTATCACTAGATCGTCAAACCAAAAGGAAGACATAAAAGTTATTTTGCAGTTCTAAAGAATTATGCCACAGCAGACGAACCTCAACGTATCGCCATATTTCGACGACTTTGATCCAGCGAACGATTATCATAAGGTATTGTTCAAACCTGGATATCCTGTTCAGGCAAGAGAACTAACTACTCTTCAATCGATTCTTCAGAATCAGATTGAAAGATTTGGGCAGCACTTCTTCAAAGAGGGTGCTAAGGTAATTCCAGGAAATATCGGTTATAGTCAAATATATTATGCAGTACAACTTCAAAACAGTTATCAAGGAGTTCCCGTAGCTGCTTATGCAGATCAATTGGTTGGAACAAAAATTACGGGACAAAGATCTGGAGTAACTGCTTTTGTTGATAGTATTGTTTTACCAGAGGATTCTGAAAGAGGAAATTTAACTTTATATATCAACTACCTTGCTAGTAGTACCTCAAATAATACCTCACAACAATTTTTTGATGGTGAGTTACTGACTTGTAATGAAACAATTGCCTCTGGGTTATTAGGCAACACTACTATTGCTGTTGATTCTCCATTTGCATCCACTTTAGATTCTGGTGCAGCTGCAACTGGATCCTCCTTCCAAATTGAAAGTGGAATTTATTTTATTCGTGGAAATTTTGTAAATGTAGAAAAAGAAACTTTAATTCTTGATCAATATACAAACACACCTAGTTATAGAATTGGTTTGTTTGTCAATGAGGAAATCGTTACTTCGGATTTAGACGAAACTCTTAACGACAATTCTCAAGGATTTAACAATTATGCTGCGCCTGGTGCTGATCGACTTAGAATTAGCACTAGTTTATTTAAAAAACCATTAGACGATTTTAACGACGATAATTTTATTCTTCTTGCGACTGTAATTGATGGAGTTCTTCAAACGGTTCCGCGCAAAAGAGGAACTCTTGGAGGAGGAGTAGGATATAATGATATAACTGATATTCTTGCTAGAAGAACTTTTGATGAATCTGGTCACTATTATATAAAAGCATTTGATTTAAGTGTTGTTAATTCTTTAAATGATAACGTTGGAAATAACGGTATTTTTAATTTAGGTCAATTTACTCCAGGTGGAGAGAATGCAAGGAATGATTTAGCATTATATAAAATTTCTCCAGGAAAAGCATACGTAAAGGGGTATGAGATTGAATCTTTAGGAGTTACTTACCTTGACGTTGAAAAACCAAGAACAACAAAAACCTTACAAAATCAAAATATAATTTATAATACAGGACCAACTTTTAGACTTAACACTGTTTATAGGTCTCCAAGTATTGGGATTGGAAACACCTATGCAGTAAGTTTAAGAAATCAAAGAGTTGGCACTAATCAAGAAAATGCTCCTGGTAAAGAGATAGGTATTGCTAGAGTTTATGACTTCAGATTAGAGTCTGGATCATATGATGCTGCAAATGGAAATCTTAATGAATGGAATCTTGCACTTTTTGATGTACAGACGACAACTGAAATTGCATTAAACCAAGCAGACACTTTAAATGTTCCCACCTTCATTAAAGGTGAATCAAGTGGTGCTACAGGTTTCTTAAGACATAGTGTAAATGCAGGCACAGCAATCACTGTTTATGAAACTTCAGGATCGTTTATTCCTAATGAAGTGCTTACTTTCAATGGAATTCAAAATGGAAGAATTGCTATTGCTGTAACAGAAAATAGTGTTTCTGATGTAAAATCTATCTACGGAACTTCTAATACAACTGAACTTGATGCTGGAATTACCGGTATCAATACATTTAGTGCAAACGTAATTCAATCTGACAAGTTTATTGTTGGCATTGCAACCGTTAGTGCATTGTCTGGTGGTGTAAGCACAGTGCGTAGTCCAAATGAAAGATTCCCAGGCACTATTGTAAAAGAAAATGATCTTGTTCAATATTCAGATACCACATCTGGACTTTTAACTGAAGATCCTATTGTTGCAAGAGTAGTAAGTGTCGGAACAACACATATTGAAGTTGAAGGTGTCACCACTGTCACTGGTATTGCAAGTGGATTTTTACCATCATCTACATTAAACGTAACTGACTTTAAAGTAGTTACCTCAGATTTAGCATCTTCCTCAGACAATAGTTTATTTACCCCATTACCAAAACCAAATGTTTCTGATGTAGATATTTCTGAGTCCGTTTTAACAATTAGAAAAACATTCACTGTTAATATTGCATCGAATCAACTTTCTGCGGAAGCACAAGCAGGAGATAATGAGACCTTCTTGCCTTTTGATGAAGAGAGATATTTGTTAACTAGAGCCGATGGATCTACAGAAGCATTAACATCAGATAAATTTGAAATAGGTGCTGATGGCAAAACTCTACAAATAAGAGGATTAGGTTCTAATAGCAACGGATGTTCTTTAGTAGCAACTCTTAGAAAAACAAATCCAAAGGCAAAAGTAAAAATAAAAACCCCGGTTAATAGTATTATTGTAAATAAATCAAAACTTGAGGGATCTGGTATTGGATCAACCACTCTTAATAATGGATTGGTATTTGGTGCGTATCCTTTTGGAACTAGAGTAGAAGATGAAACTATTGCATTAAACTTCCCAGATGTTATAGAAGTTCATGGAATTTATGAATCAGCAGACACCAGTGCTGCTTCTGCTCCTAGATCTACTTTATTGAATATCAATAGCACCTCCACAACAACATCCGAATTTTTGATTGGTGAAACAATCACAGGACAAACAAGTGGAGCAGTGGCAATTCTTACAGAAATCGTAAGCAGTTCTGAAATTTCATTCATTTATAAAAATGAATCTGTATTTGTCGAGGGAGAAACCATAGAGTTTGCAGATTCAAATTTATCTGCCAGAGTCTCTACACTTTCAACTCCAAGTTTTAATATATCTCCAAATTACACTTTTAGAACTGGTCAAGAAAATACCATTTACAACTATGGTGTTATAAGAAGAAAAAATAAAGCAGAGTCACCATCCAATCAAATTAAAATTTACTTCTCTAGTGGATCATTTGAATCTACAGATGATGGGGATGTAACAACTGTTAATTCTTATCAAAATTTTGATTATACTAATGACATTTCAGTCGTCGATGTTTATAGAACGAGTGATATTATTGATATCAGACCTAGAGTTTCTAATTACACGGTAGAAACTGATGTTAGATCACCTTTAGAGTTCTTAGGTAGATCATATGATTCTTCAGGGCAATCTGCATCAAATGTTCTTGCTTCTGATGAAGCAATTACTGCAGATATTTCTTATTATCAAGGAAGAATTGATAGAGTTTTCTTGTCTAAGGACGGAAAATTCCAAGTTGTTTATGGAGCACCATCAGATGATCCTGTAAGACCAAATCCAATTAACGATGCGATTGAAATTTGCACGATCAATCTTCCACCATTCTTATACACACCAGAAGAAGCAAAGATCTCTTTTGCTGAATATAAGAGATTTAGAATGCAAGACATCAAGAAACTTGAGGATAGAATCAAGAATCTTGAATATTACACAACACTATCTTTATTAGAAAAAGAAACTGCTAATCTTTTTGTTGCTGATAATGATGGACTTAATAGATTTAAAGCAGGATTCTTTGTTGATAATTTCTCTGGATTTAAAACTCAAGATTCAAAATATGGTATTCAGAACTCCATTGACAGAGAATATGGTGAATTAAGACCAAAACATTATACCACTGCTGTTGATTTAGTTCATGGACCTGTTGTAGATACTGATGCAACAAATGATATTAATTTTGCTGAAATTGAAGGAAATAATGTTAGAAAACAAGCAAATGATATTATTTCTTTGGACTATGCAGAAGTTGAATACTTATCACAAACATTTGCAACTAGAACTGAAAGTGTAACTCCTTTCTTGATTAGTTTCTGGAATGGTACTGTTGAATTAACACCTGCATCCGACAACTGGGTCGATCAAGCAAGATTGGATGCAAAAATCATTCAACAGGAAGGTAATTACACTGAAACTTTTGAAGAACTTGCTGCAAATGGAACTATTGATCCTCAAACTGGATTTGGACCTGTTGTTTGGAATTCTTGGCAAACTAATTGGGGAACTATCTCTGCGACAGAAACAACACGAACAAGAGTTGAAAATAACGGACCTGACACTATTCATCGTCAGGGTCCTGGTGGTAGAAGAATAAGAAGAGTCAGTCAAAGACAAGTAACTGATCGTGTTTTTGAAGATCAAGTTAGAGTAACAACACAAGCAGGGGTTCAAAGCAGAACCGGTGTAAAAACTATTGTCACTGAAGATTTTGAAATGAACTCTCTCGGAGACAGAGTTGTCAGTAGAGATTTGATTGCAAACATGCGTTCTAGAAACGTTGAATTTGTATCTAAAAAAGTCAAACCACTTACTAGATTGTATGCTTTCTTTGATGGAGTTGATGTTACCAAATATTGCGTACCAAAACTTCTAGAAATCTCTATGACCTCCGGCACTTTCCAGGTTGGAGAAACTGTCGAAGGTGTTATGTTGAGAACAGGTCTCTCAGAAGATTTGTCAGATGCATCTCCAAAAATTACATTTAGAGTTGCACAATCAAACCATAAAGAAGGTCCATATGATGCTCCTTCTAAAACCTTCTCTCAAAACCCATATACAGTTCGACCTCTTGCTCAGTCATACTCTTCGACAGCAGATATTTTAAATGTTGACACTGCATCTCTGTCAGCACAAGCAAGAGGAGATTTCCATGGATTTGTTTCCTCTGGTATGGTGCTTAAGGGTCAATCAAGTGGAGCACAAGCAACACTTAATAATGTAAGACTTGTTTCAGATCTGTCTGCAACATGCATCGGAAGTTACTATATTCCAAATCCAAATAATGTAAACTTCCCCAAATTTGAAACGGGAACTAAAGTATTTACTTTGGTTAATGATCCAGATAATAATCAAGATCTTGCAACTACAATTGCTGAAGAATCATTTACATCTGCAGGAACTTTAGAAACTGTTCAAGAAAATATTATCTCAATTAGAAATGCTAGAATTGAACTTAAAAATGAATTTGAAAGTTTAAACGTCAGTAGAGAACTTGGAACAGAAACACTTAATACAAGATTAATTGGTTCTCAAACTAGGACTCAAACAATCGTTACTTGGTATGATCCATTGGCACAATCTTTCTTGATTAAAGATGAGACTGGTGTCTTTATGACAAGTTGTGATGTGTTCTTTAGATCTAAAGATGATATGGATATTCCTGTCGTCTTCCAA
>Ga0160423_10001059_pt1 | contig 22855 bp, 13 predicted proteins | sample CRUFie14St8metaG_FD_108191 | JGI IMG/M metagenome (GOLD analysis project Ga0160423, IMG submission 108191) | Marine microbial communities from the Costa Rica Dome - CRUD Field 142mm St8 metaG | ecosystem: Environmental > Aquatic > Marine > Oceanic > Photic zone | place: Costa Rica: the Eastern...
TGAGGTGAGTCCTGATGATCCTTTGATGGCTGCTGGTCTTGATTCTCTTGGTGCAATGGAGTTGAGGTCCTCGCTTGAGCAGAGTCTTGGTGTGGATTTGCCTGGCATGTTGATCTTTGACTATCCTACTATTTCGTCTATTATTGAATATGCGGAGGATTGTTTTTGCCGTGATTTTGAGACTTCATCAAGTCTGGAGGAGCCAACTTTTGCAAATGTTGGAGACGATGATGTGTGTGTCACATTAGGTAATTTGTGGTCTTCGCATAGTTTTAGGGATGATGTTGGATGTCTGGATGTTATTGATCATGTTCCTATCTGCAGATGGGACAATGAGGTCCCTTTCTGTTTGAATGATACGTTCATATCTGGAAGGTTCTTCGGTTTCTTGAGAGGAATTGAATTTTTTGACAAAGATGCATTTTCATTGTTGGAAACCGAAGCACGCATTATGGATCCACAGCAGCGCTTCCTCTTATCTGCATCACTGACGTCACTTTCATCTTGGGAGACTCCCCAGAAAGGAATGTGCGGTGTGTATGTTGGGGTGGGTCCTAATGAATTCAGTTCAACAACGGGGGCCTTCTGTGAGCAAGGAGTCTATACTGCGACAAGTGAAGCTATCAGTGTGGCATCAGGCAGAATATCATTTACATTTGGCTTGCAAGGACCATGCATGACCGTGGACACTGCTTGCTCTGCTTCACTGGTTGCAACTCATTTATCTATGCAAGGCATTAAGGCCTTTGAGACATCATCCTCAATCTCTGGAGGTGCTCTCATCATAGTTAAGCAGTCTTGCCAAAGACTTCAAAAGGCAGGAATGCTTTCCATTGATGGTCGATGTAAAACGCTGGATGTCACAGGTGACGGATATGTTCGTGGTGAAGGTTGCTCATTGCTTTGTCTGGAAGCTAATGGAGCAGACAAATCAGTTTCTGTGATGGTCACTGGGTCAGCAGTAAACCAAGATGGGCGTTCAAGTTCACTTACAGCTCCAAATGGTCCATCACAACAGAAAGTAATCATTAGAGCTTTGCAGACTTCCCGGAGAGATAAGTCGTCAGTTGCTCTGCTGCAGATGCATGGTACAGGAACTAGTTTGGGTGATCCTATTGAAATCAGTGCAGCAAACACCGTCATTAATGGTGGTGCAAGGAGAGATACAAATGAGGAGGCTGATCCCATCTCATTCTTCACTGTGAAATCATCAATCGGTCACTCTGAAGTCGCTGCTGGCGTGATGGCGTTTGCTCATTCCGTAGCCTCAATAGAATTGAGGAAGCACCTTCCCTTTACACACCTCAGGAATTTGAATCCTCACATCATAGACATCATGGAACACAGTCAAAGACACAGAAGTGCGAAATTTGCAATGCAGAACGGAACCATAAATATGGACAACGAGAAGGTCGACAATTCCCTTTGTGGTATCAGCTCCTTTGCGTTCCAAGGAACAAATGCTCATCTTATCATTAAGTTCCCATCGGGAGGAAGAGCAAAGAGTCTGAAGGGCAGACTACCTTCATTGGTTAAGGAGAGGTGTTCTGTGATTCCAATGTGGAAAAGAATGACGGGATCCGCATTTACTGATACCTGGAGCACCTCCACCATTCAGTGTCTCTTGAGCGGTAGCCAGCTGTCAGAATATATGTACTCGGTGCCAGAGGGACTGCTCTTGTCAGAGTGGGCAACTGCCGCATTTGCAGTTGAATCGGCAAATCTGATGGGCAAATCCTCTCCAATGCATGTGAATGCATTTGTTGTCACAAAGTCGCTTAAGGTGGAGGAGCAACAACTGGATTCTACTTCATTGGTGGTCCTGGAGTCAACCATCAGAACAAAACTGGGTTCGATGAGTCTTCTTGCTGGTGATGAATGTGTTTCAACTTGTGGAGTGCAGAATATATGTGGAAGCAAGCGTGATGGAATGGCAAATCAAAGATCTCTGGGATCTAAGCTCGGACACCTCAATGCTCTGAGTAATGTGCATCACCAGAGTGACTTTGAAAAGCACATCTGCCATCCTGCTATTCTACACGCAAGCTGCTCTTGCATGTCTGGGGACTACCGACCAAAATCAAACAATCTTGTTTCCTGTGAGTCCATGTGGTTCAAGACAAGTGCATCAGAGCTCACTCAGCTTGAGTTCTGCACTACTAAGGAGAGCAGCTCACTGTATTTGCATTCCGATGGTTTGCTTGCGGGAAGCCTGAGCGGTATTCAGCTTGACGAGCGACGTGATCCAAGCGTGCAAACAGTAGGATTGGTGAACACCGCTAGATCAAACAACAGGAGTGTATCTGGCGATATTGTTCAGCGAGACGGAAACAACACAGAGGAGGATACTCTGCAGGAGATCATCAACATTGTGAGAGAAATTCTCCAGTGTGACGATGTGGATCCGGAGGAAACTTTCTTCGATGCTGGTATTGACTCTCTGACGTCACTGCAATTGAGGGCAACACTCCAGGACAAGCTGAAAATGCAGCTCCCAGGTACCCTCATCAACGACTATCCAACAGCCATGTCCTTGTGCGAGATGATCACGAGTTCAAAACAGTACAACGCGATCTATTTGCCGCCTCTGTATGACACAGACTGCGAGCGCTACAGGCAAATTCCGCCTTGCCTGCCAAGGTGGTATCAGATACTTATGTGGCCCTCAAAGAAACTATTTGAGGCAAAGGACGGCTTGAGTTTCCCTCTCCAAGACGGAGTTTACAGAGTGCAGCCCCTGAGGTCATCGAACGGACCAATGAGATACTCTGCTTGTTCAACTGTGGATATTAACGTGGCGTGGACCAGGATGAGGTCTACATATTTCTTCAGAGGGGGCATCAGCGACGAAAAGCTCATTAAGAGTCTGTCTCCTGTCCTGGATGCTTTCCCTACCTTGACGTCAAGGCTGGTGGAAAGAAGCGGTGACCTTTACTTTGAGTATGGGGGTTCCAACGCTCATGTTGAGGTCCGCACCGGTTTCGCGACCCAGTGGACTCCCCAGGACTACATTGGCATGGTTATCCCGGGCATATGGAAGCTGTCAATCGCCGTCTGGCTCTGGCAGTTCCTGTACAGCAACATTGGAGTTGCCTTGTTCCTAGCTTGGAGAGCGTACACATCATTGTTTGGCTCTCCGCTCATGAGAATCAGGATCACTCACATTGTCAAAGAGCAGGCTGAGAAGAAGTCCTTCTGGCACCCACTTAGAAAAGTGGGAAGGCCCTCCCCAAGCAGCGAGTCGGATGTGGTGGGAACTTACGTGACGGTGGACTGGATGCACTCTGTGGCGGACGGCGGCACCATGGGAAGGTTCATGAGCTTGTGGGCCATGTCCTTCAGGAATGAGCCGCTCCTGGTGAGCCACCCGGGCCCCCTTAACGCTCTCAACCCGAAGCAGAAGGAGCTCTTTGCGAGAATGTGGCTCAATGAGGCACCCGTTCCCAGGCTGTACAGGCCGCTGAGAGGTAACGGCCTCAGCTACATGAGGTTCCTCGTCCCAAGCGATACGATCCAGAGGGTTCAGAACGAGTGCTCCCTCGCCGCCAGGACAAGCGACATCGTGGTGGCCCTGATGTGGAAGAGGCAGCGCGAGTACGCCGTCCTTGCAGACCAGGTGGCTTACCCCAGGATCACCTTCCTGGAGGACCTCAGGCAGCACATACCTCAGCTCCAGCCCTTCTCCGGCAACCTCATCCGGTTCCTTCCGCCGCTGGTACCAGAACCGGCAGACGGGGAAGGCATGGCGGAGGACGCCGACGTCGCGAGGGTCGCCGACCTAATCTTCGGTCACAGGAAGCAGGAGCACTTTACGATGGCCCAACTCGAGGACACCGGGAGCTTGCCTGGAATTCCGTGCTGCTGGTCGGCCCTCCACGAGATGATTAGTCAGGAGGGCTGCCCCATGATCATGGTGAACGACCTCATCCCCTTCGACGCCCCAATCAGGTTCGACGACGACCACTGGGGTATCGTTCCTGCGGAGGCCTCCGGATGGAGACCAGACATTCCCATCCTCTCGGAGGGAATCCTGGACAACTTTGCAGAGATTCCAAACTGGCAGATGTGGCTTACGCGCGGGCCGGACGGCGTTGTTGTCTCGCTCTTCAGCATGCCATGAGCAAATTGAGCACACGATCTCTGGAAGGTCAAGAAATAAACCAAAAAAATTTGAATATATACTCTACTTTCTTTACAAGAAGCCTTTCTGTTTTTCAAAACATCTTATTGAAGACAGGGATGCTCCGTACCAGGAACCCGCTCGGCCAGAGTAGCAGGTGCGTGGTTATTGTCACAAAGAAGAAGGCACCCCAGATGCATCCCTCAATCAGAGGGTCCGCCCTCTTTGTTGTGGTCAAGAAGTTGAGGACCTCGCCAAGCACGTTGACGCCCGCCCGCTTGAGGATCTCGAGGTAAGCAATGAAGAGTGGGAAGTAAAACAGGGCCTGGAGGACGTAGACGGCATACGATGATGCCCAAAACGCCCAGTGGAACCGTCCGGGGGTCTGCGGATTTGAACCAATGTGAAAACGAGTGCAGGACAAAGAGGCTCATTGGGACAGCAAAGATTGGCGGCGTCAAGGCGTACAAAAGCTTGACGTCCAGGTGCATGCCCGTGCCCGATGCAATTTTCCAGGATTGCGCCATTTCGCAGAAGAACAAGACCATGAATCCAATCACAACCACGCGCACAGTCCAGTATACCCACGTCCTCATCTCCTTCACCTCCCTCAGCCAATTGTTTCGCCCGCCCAAGATGCCAGCAATGAAGAAGGGGATGTACTCCCCGATGCCGTACTCCCATCTGTCCATGTCTCCAAAATCGCGATACTGGGAATGATGCAATGTTGTGTGAATGGCGTAGAAGATCCCACCCAGCGCTGGACCAACAATTGTCATCATGATAAGAGGATGCGGCATCCTAAAGCGCAAAGTCGGCAAAAACGGACTAACCACAGCATAGCAAAGGGTGAAGTTCAAGAGCCACAGAACAAACCAAGTTGGGCCCCGCTGGAAGAGGTATTGCAATTTGAGCCAATCGCTGAAAAAAGCATAATGTTCCTTTCCCTCCACAGCTTGTGCAACAGCACTGAGATGCATGGAGTCGAGCGCGTACTTGAGGTACTCCTTCAGTCCAATCATCAGCACAGGACCAAATATGCACGAGTACATAAGATAAGGCCCCCCGAATCTTACAAGCTTGCCAAGGACAAACGTTCTAAAACCCTTCCTGTCGAGGCTCTTGCTGCAAAAGTACGCGGATATGAACATGAAGAGCGAGATCCCAAACCGGTCGCACCACGTGTAGACCCAATTCCCCGGCGTCCAGAAGGTCGGGCGAGCACTTGGAGCATGACCTGGAGACAAGGACCCCTGCATTTCGCAGACTGCGACGAGTACGCCGATGATGTGGACCTCCACCACCATGAAGACCAGAAAGGACCTGAGATTTGCTACGTATGCGAGGTTACCCTCACTCTGCTGCGTGCCAGCAGCCTTGTTGTCTTTTCCCGCAGCCGTCTCCAAAGCCCTCGCGGACTTCACCTTCACCTCATCCGCGTGGGCCTCCTCGTCCAACCTCATGGAGCGCCTAGTGGGCACACGGATCGTGGCGCCGTCCGCCAGCGTCCTCAAGCTGTTCTCCATGCTCTTGCGCGAGTTCTTGGCGTGAGGCCTAAAGTTCCTCCCGGAGACGGTGACCACCTGCTCCTCAACGAAGCGAACGGAAGATGACGGATTGGCCCTCTTCGGCTCTCGCTTGGACGAGTGGATGATGGGCCAGAAAACGCACCCCAGGCCGAGCAAACCGAAGACGATGAAGTTTGCGGCTTGAAAATAGGCGGAGGCCCTCGTCGCGGGAGTGTCGACTCCGTTCTCGTCCAACGGGACGGCGATGCGCCAGGCCGCAGCGGCAAAGAAGCACACGCTCACGACGATCTCCAGCCACAGGGCGGAAGCCATATCGATCCACTTGAGGGCACGGCCCTTCGTCCCGACATGTTCTGCGACTCTGCCGCGCACCTCGGTCGTGTTCACCATATCTCTCCCGGTTTCGGTCCTGGTCTTGGTCGCTCGCCTTGCCTCGGGGGCGGACGCCGGGTTGCTTGCAATGCTTCTACCACCATGGCGCGTTACGTTCCCCTAGGAGTATTTTTTGACCTCAGATCATCTGCCGTGACATTCCAAATCACTCCCAAACACGTTCGTGACGACCCCCATCGTCACGGCTACGGATGTGCGAGGTGAGTGACCTGGACCGAAAAGCATCAGCATAACGTAGAACATAATGTATAACATAATGTGGAACGTCCCGCCCCGCCCGGCGGGTGCTCACATCTTCCCAAGGTGGTTTTTCAGAAACTTGTTGTCGGTGAGGGACGTGCCCAGCGACATGGCGAGGTCCGGGCTGTGATTCTCCAGGTCCGTCGATATGCTGTTGGTCATGAAGCTCACCCCGAGACCCGGGCTCCCGCCACCAAAACTGTTCACCAGCTCCTGAGCTTTCATCCCGATGGGCACGGGCCTCTGGCTCCCCGCGAACCAGGCCTCCCTCGAGTTGCCGGCGAAGTATTCGCCCTCGTCCGAGAGGTACGACCCGCCAAAGCCCGGGCTCTGGCCAAGACTGGTGTCCGACCTCTGCCCGGCGGAGCCGACCCTGAACTCGGCAGAGAGCTCCTTCGGGGCCGAGAGGGTGGCCTTGGCGGGCTGCCACCGGTATCCGGCCAGAGATCCCACAAAAGGCCCGCTCCTCGGCAGGTCCACCATTGCAAAGGGCTCCGACAGCATGGCGGCGCCGCCGCTGCCGTCGGCCTCCTGCGCGGCCCTCCCCATGGCCTGGATCGCGTCCGGCCCCAGGAGCCCCAGCCTCCTCGCCTGCCGCAAAAAAGTGTCCGCTTCTGCGCGAGGGACCGTGCCAAAGGGCTGGCTCCAGTGCGAGCAGACCCTCAGGACGCACCTCTCGCAAAGGTCGCAAAGGGCCCTAAGCTGGGAGTGGTCCTGGGCCGTGGGGGAGGCGAAGGCCAGGGCGTGCAGCAGGCCCCGAAAGGCGCACGAGAAGGCGGCGCCTTGGGCCTCGGGAATCTGCGCCCTCGGCTGGTGGTGGTGCTGGCAAAAGTGGAGGCACCAGTGCGCGAGGAGGGCCATGGCGTCAAAGGCCACCGCAAAGGGTAGGTCCTCGGACCTGGCCACCAGGCTGCCGAGGTGGAGTGCGGCCCTCGCCCTCTGCTCGTCGTCTGCCTTGGGGTCGCGGAAGGCGTCCGCGAGAAACTGCGCGAGATTGCCGCTTTTGGCCGCGGTGAGGTGGCCCGCGTAGAACACGGGGAACTGGGCGATCCTGGTCCCCCGCACCGGAAACACGGTGGTCCGGAAGGTCAGCAGGAGGCATTCGAGCAGCACGGCGCCCTGGCCGTCCTCGGCCGCGTCCCTGACGAAGCACAGCACGGCGTGCAGGATCGCGTCCGCCTTGTCCAGGTTTGGGTCGAGGGGAGGGTGGGAGGGCTTGGTTGGGGTTGGGGCCTGCTGCTTCGCGGCGGGGAGCCTGAAGCCCTGCTCCGCCTCCTCCACCGTGCACACCTCGAACATGTCCGCCTCATCCAGCTCATCCAGGTTGTTCCCGTTGCCGTTGCCGAGCCTGCCGTCGCTAAGCCTGCGGTTCTGGTCGGACGGAGAGGGGAAGTACTCTGCGGACGCCAGCGGGAGCTCCGCCACGCCGCCAAAGTTGGCCTCCACGTCCAGCTCCACCAACAGCTGCACCGCGCGGGCCAGGATACGGTCCGCGGCGTGCCGCAGGGGCCCCCGCGCCAGCCAGAAGGCCGTGTCCAGGTAGGCCTCCGTTCGCACCAGGTCCATCCACTTGTGAGGAAACTTGGAGCACACCAGCTGCGCGACTTCCTCGTGGAGTGTGGGCGCCATCCGAAGGCAGGACGCGAGGCAGTGCCTGAGGTCCTCCGCGATCTGGCGCTGCCGCCGCCTGCGCGCTTGCTCGTCTGGTGCCGGGCCCGTCCACTGCCGAAGGCCGAGTGGCGGGTGTAGGGACCGAACGAGGAACTCGAGAGCGGTCCGGGCCATGGTGCCGGAGACCACGAGGTTGGTGACCACGTTGAGCAGGGCGCGCCGGGACTGGGAGCCCAGGAACCATGGCGTGAGGCCCTTGCCCGCCGTGATCCCGTCGAAGAGCCTCTCCACCAGCTCGTAGTGCGCGTCTCTGCACACGAGAGATGCGCAATCGTTCAGCGAGGACAGCAGGGCCGCAAGGTCGGCGTCGCCGTCGGGGGAGTCCGCCTCGTGGACGGAGGGAAGGGCCCCCAGGGAGACCCTGGCCCCATCAAGGGCCCCCACCACCTCCGCGTACCCCGTGCCCTCTCGTAGCGTGGCCTCCATGCCGCGCCGTGCCCGGGCGCCTCGCCTCTGCCCTGTGCGCCGCGTGGCTCGATCTGCGGCTGCAGCGGGTGAGACCGACCACCTTGAATTTGTGGAGTTCTTGGTTGTTGAAAAAAGAAATGTATGGTCACCATAGCAAAAAAAAAAAATAATAACGCCTTCTCTTCACCTGTTCTTGTGCTTCCCCTGAAGCCTCTTCCTCCCCCTGGTCCTCTGCCGGTTCTTGGCCTGCTTCACCCTCGCGGCCAGGGGCATGAACTTCTTTTTCTTCTTCTCGTTGTTGCTCAGCCCGCCCGTCTTGGACTTCCTCCTGCCCGCCGCGGCGCCAAACTCCCCCCTGCCCTCCCTCCCCGCCAAAACCGACTGCAGCCTCTCCTCCTTGGTCTTGGTGTACCTCTTGGTGTACTCTAGCTCGTTCGCGTCAACCTTCCTGTCGGACACTATCTTGCTCTGGTCCAGGATCCTCTCCGCCTCCTCCAGGGTGTGCGAGAACGCAACGCTGTCCTCCTTCAGGCCGTACTTCCTCATCACGTCCTTCATCAGCTGCCTCTGCTTGAGCTCCTTGATCCGCTCAAAGTCCTCCTGCTGCAGGATTCCCGCGTCCCAGTCCTCCTCCTCCTCCTCTTCCTCCTCCTCCTCCTTCTTGGAGGTCTTGGCCGCCAGCTTCTTCAGCTGCTTCATGCTCATCTCGCCCATCTCCTGCTCCTCGGCCTCGTCCTCTTCCTGGGAGCTGGCCTCCTGGGGATGATCCTCGTCGTCGGAGTCGGACATTTCCGACCCGTACTCCTCGCTGTCCGAGGGCGGATTCTGCAAGAGCTCGATGCCGTCCACCCCAGTGGCGGGCTTGAAGGCGCCGTAGGCCTCCACCTCCTGCTCTGAGTCCGCGGCGCCCTTCCCCCGGTCTTTCTTGTGGAGCATCTTTGGGGAGATGATCCTGAACAGGCCGATGAGCGACCGCGCGGCCATGGAAACGCCCTTCTCACGGTACTTCTTGTACTGTGCCAGGTCCTGCAGGAGGTCTGGGGTCATGATCAGGGGCTGCCTGACGCACATCTCCCTCACGGTCTTCAGGCCCACCACCATGGCCTCGGGCCTCGACTTGTCGTTGATGAAGTAGTTGCAAAGCTGCCTCAGCACCGGCGCGAGGACGTCATCGGGCACCAGGTTGTGCGTGGCCTGGATCAGCGCGCTCAGGACCTGCGTGACCTCCCTCTGGTGGGGCTGGAGGTACTTCTGCAGGAACGAGTAGTAGCTCAAGATCAGCAGCTGGTGCACCCCGATCACCCTGCTGATCACGCTCATCATCAGGAGCTTTGTCTCCCACCTCTCGTTGGTCTTGTTGAGCTTGGAGAAGAGCCTCTCGCCGAATCCCTGCGGGTCGTGCAGCAGCTGGATCGCGGTAAAGGAGTACGACTTTCCCTTGTCCATGTGGTGCTTCTGCAGCTTCTTCATCGCCAGCTGGGCGCGCTTCAGTTTGGCCTGCTTTTTCTTCTTCGTGCTCTTCGTCCCCTTGTGGAAGGCCTTGTACACGTCCTCCCTCGACACGAGCTCCATGTTGGTCTCCTCGTCGCTCTCCACGTCGGAGTCCACGTCGTCGTGCCCCATGAAGAACTTGAGCGCGGCGACCGTGATCCTTGGGCTCTTGTGGAACACCGCGTTGGCCACGACGTTCACCGTGTTCGCGTCCGACCAGATCCTGCGGTGGTACATCTGGGTCAGGACGCACAGAGACTTCTTGGCGCTCAGCTCGTTGTCCTCGCCCACGATCGAGTACAGGAAGTTCTGGATCTTTCTGTTGAGCTTGTCGTCCCTGTGCTTCGCGTTGCTCCGCTGCAGGTCCGCCACGATGTGGTTGAAGATCTGCTTCCGGAGGAGCTTGTCCTGGCACCGAAACAGCTTGAAGAGCAGGGGCAGGAGCTCCTGGGCGGTCAGCAGGCCGCGGTTTCTGACCAGAATAAGGGCCTGGACGAGGGACCTGCGTAGCATGGCGTCCAGGGTGGTCGCGTGCTTCTCCAGTAGGTCCGTGAGCTCCCCCCTGAAGGCCTTGCACTCTTCCGGATAGCAGTGCGAGACCTGCGCGATGAACATCACCAAGTCGGCGAACTCCTTTGAATTCTTGCTCGGCTGCAGCAAAAAAATATCCCTCGTCGCCTCGTAGTGCTTGTACTGGAGCTGAAACTCATGACGGTACCCCTCCGCGTCCCTCTTCACCAAGTTACGAAGGTTGTCCAGACTGTTCTTGTCAAACACCTTGCTCTGCTGCACGCTGCTCATGGCGGCGGCTCTTCCTGCGTCCCGCTCCCCCCTCTTCTACCCCCTAACCCACGACCACCTGACCTGCTCCGCCGGCCAAGAGACGCGAGCGAGTCTGCAGCTTCGCCGCCCGCCTCCGTGGGGGAACGTTGGTTCAGGAACGAAGCGGAAATTTCCGCGCGCGGGCCGGGCCTTGGAAGGGAGGGGGAGGGCTTGGCGGGGATGATGAGCGTTATTTCACACGAAAGGGCACGGAGACCGAGGGCTTGGGGTGGTCGAGCCCGCGCGGCGAGCAACCCCCGACACGGGGAGGATGCACCTGCCGGGCAGCCAGACAATCCTCACGGGCGTCGTCGTCGCGACCCTGAAGCGCGCCCTCTTAAGTCGCGGACTTGATGTGGACGAGGACTCTCTGCATTGTGGGCTCAGCTTGCGAGCGGGACTGTCCCTCCGTGTCAGCGACCTCCACGTGTTCAGGCCTGGGCATCCTGGTCTGGGCTCCGCGGCCTGCAGCGTGATCGGATGTCGGAACCTGGAGTTCGGCGCCTCCTTTTTCCCGCCCTCTCTGTACGCGACCGTGACGGAAACCTTTGTGAACCTTGAGGAACTCGCCAAGGTGCCGGAGGCCATAAGCCAGGAGGCACCGGTCGCTGCCGCTGGTGGCGGTCAGGAGGAGGAGGAGGAGGAAGCCGCAGGTGACGATGCGGTCGTCGTCGCGGAGCCCCCCGCCGGGGCGGAGGAGGAGGGCCATGCGGGCGACGAGAGCGGGCTCTTCCGCGCGCTCTGGACGGTCACCAACCCCGGGTTCCTCTTCTGGCTTCGGGTCCTCACACACCCTCTCATCGCCATGCTGTCCGTCCAAGTCAGAGGCCTCTCCGTCCTTCTGGGGCGAGACCCCGAGGGGGGCGGCGACCGCACCGTCCGGATAGGCAGGTTCATCGTCCCTCCCCACCTTTCCTTTGTGGGCCGGACACTGAAGAAGAGGTTCTTGGGAAGCGACGTCAGCGTGACCGCGGAGGAGGGCTCGGGGAGGTGGGAGGAATCCGTTTCCCGCGTCCTGCGCCGCAGGGCGATCGGCTTTGTCGAGAGAGCGCTCAGGGGGGCCGTCAACCTCGCCGCAATCCTCGTGGCGGCGGCCTGCTTCTACATCTCGGTCGTGGATGCGAGGAGCGTGGCGGCGGAGGGAGCGGCAGCGTGGCTTGGACTGCGGGAGGAGGAGGTCAGGGCGGCGGGGAGGGCGGCTCTCGGGGTGGCGTCGACCCTGGCCTTCGTCGCGCCCCTCTTTCCCAACGCGAACGTGGCCAAGAGGGAACAGAGGTGCTACGAGGCCAGGCTGGAGCTTCAGTCTTCCAAACACGGGATGAGGTGAGGATTGGGTCGGCGGTACGCGACGAAACTCGCCGCCACGGCCAACGCTGACCACACAATAACTCTCTCCCATCCTCACCCCGATCGATCGAGAAGGGTTGCGGTCAAGGTGCCAAGCTGGGCCCTGGCGGTGGAGAGGGAGGGCGCAAGGGGCAGACTTCAAGTCACAAAGGCCGCGTGCGCTTGCGTCATCCGCCGCGGCCAGAAGAGGGTCCTGCTCCTCAGGGCGACCGCGGAGGCCAAGCGGGCGCTTGTGTCGGCCGTGGAGGACGGCAGGCCGGACCCCGGGACCCTGGTGGTGGACGACCTAAGGTGCAAGGTGGGAGGGACTCTGGACCCTTGCGGAGATGTGGAGGCCAAGTCTACCCTCGGGCTGGGGAGGCTGGCGGCGCACAGCCAGCGCGACGAGCGGGCCTTCCACGCCAACCACGGCAGGGAGGCAGTGGTGAGCGCGGCCTACGAGCGGCCATCGCTGACAATGGGGCTGGAAGCAAGGGTGGGATTCATTTACCTGGGGACGGCGGCCCTGGCGCAACTCTCAAGGTTTGCCTCCTCCTCGAGTTCGAAGTCGTCCACGGCCTCGGATCCGAGCCAGGCGCCGGCATGTAAGCCCGACCCCGAGCCCGCGGCAGCGGAGGAGGGGGAGGGGGGCGGGTCGCTCAGAGTGGACGCGGAGGGCGTGGAGATCACGCTCGGGAGGACTGGAAGCTCCCGAGAGCTCTGCTTTCGGCTCCGCGGCGGCTGCCACCTCCAGTCCTCCTCAAGCGGCGTCGAGGACACCCACTTGAGCCTCTGCAGCGCCGTGGGCGACGACGAGGCCGCGGTGGTGACGAGATCGGAGGTGTTCTGCCAGAAGAAGGCCGGCGCAGGAGGGAGTAGGGAGGGCGGCCTGGAGGTCTCACCCTTCTCGGTCCTCCTCAGCGTGGGGGAGCTCAGGGAGATCATAGCGATGGGAGGCGAGGACTGGGGCGGCGGCGGGGGGGGCGGGGCGGGCGCTAGCTCAGTCTCGGAGCGTGACTCGAGGCTGGAGGCGCTGGAGGGCAGGGCTGCCTCGGAGGGGCCCCCCATCGGCAAGCTGGTCTGCGTGCGGTCGCCACTGGAGGCTGGCGTAGCAGCCTGCTACTTTCAGTGGGACCTGAGGCCGCGGGATCTCGAGGTCGCGGGCCGGAGGGAGTCTCAGATCTCCTACCTCCCCCCCTCGCTGTCGCGGCCCAGGACGGCGTGCGGCCTCTTCAGGGTGGTTGCGGTGAGGGGCCAATCCAAATGCTTCAGGCTTCAGCTCACCGCTCCTGGATGGGAGGGCTACCACCTCGGGGTTGGGACGGGGAACGAAGTAACCATCACGAGGGTAGCCTCCAGGGCCTCCGTGCTATCGTTGGATAGGCGTGGGAGGTTGCAGAGCAAGGACGGTGCCCCGCTGTGCCTCAGCCGCCTCGGTTACTGGTTCTTCCAGCCCGGATCCGTAGGCCAAGCAGAGCTGGTGGTGGCGGCAGAGGAGAGTGTGTCGGCCGCATGCTCGGTATTCGAGGTCAGCCTGCCCGAAATTCGCTTCCACTTGCTCGCCAAGAAGCCAAGGGCAGCGGGGTTTTCCCCCAGGGATCTCGCGTCAGGCGGCATGCCAAGAGGCCCCGTCGATGATGTGTCCGAGGAGGAGCTCTGCAGGGCCTCCCTGAGTGTGGAGGCGGAGCAGTGGGGCGGTGAGCTGGGCACATCCAGCGTGTACCACTTTGGGGCGTCGGTGATGCTGCGGGAGTCCAATGACCCAGAGATGACCGAGACTTTTCGCGCCGACAGAATTACGATGGCCTCCTTTGCCGCCCCGAAATCCACAGAGTCTGTTTTCGGGGTCTTCGCCTTCGCTCCTGTGGACCTGCGGGTCCACGAGCTCGGGGTGGAGTGCGCCTGCATCGTACTCCAGGGCCTGAGGGAGGACACGGGAAAGTTCAGGGTCAGGCACCTTGCCGATCTGCAATCCAGGCTGTGCGGCGGCAGGGCCAAGGCCGACCGTGGGGAGGGGGAGGCCGCCGCGCCGAAGAGGAGGAAGGCCAAGTCGAAGGCGGCCAAGAAGACGAGCGGGTGGAGGGTTTCCGTCTACCACGCCGCCAGGATCAGCATCAAGGTCCACTCTTGCGCGGTGGAGGAGTTTTTGGTGGGAGAGGTTCAGGAACTCAGCCTCAGGAGCGCTGCTTCCTCGCAACTCGAGGACGTCAGGGCAGTGGTCGGCAAGCTCCAGGTCGATACCTACCACCCTGATGCCGAGTCAAGGGTTTGCTTGAGGAGGAGGGCGCCCCACAAGACGCTTGGAATGCCCTCCTCGTCGGTGGAGCCGTCGATCAGTGCCAGGTACAGGTCTGAGGCCCCGGAGGGGAGGCCAACAGAGACCGAGATCTCTGCATTTCTCGCCCTCTCCCCGGCCTCGATCGTGTTGCACGAGCCCGTGGTCCAGGAGTGCCTTTCCCTGTTTCCCGGGTACGGCAAGGCCGAGGTGGAGGCCGCGCAAAAGATTCAGAGGTTCTGGAAGCGGAGAAAGGGGCCCAAGGACAACACGTTGGGAGGCATGGACGAGGCCAGGCCGAGGAGGGGGTGGTTTGGTCGGGCAAGGGGGAGGGGCAGGGGGAGGGGCAGGACTCCCGGCGAGGAGAACACCGCGGCGACCAAGATTCAGAGGTGGTGGAAGAAGAAGAAGAAGAAGGAGAAGGGGAGGCAGGTGAGGAGGGGCAAGGCCTCCACCAAGTGGATGGACGGGACTCGAAAGATCAAGGTCCTGGACATTTTGCTGCCGGACCTTGAGGCCACCTTCAAGTTCGACTGGAGTTCCGGCGACGTGGATCGACGAAACTTGGCGTCCTCTCTGGACCGGGGCACCGTGTTGGACGACTTTCAGACGATTCTGAGCGTGCTGGGCGCCCCTGAGGTTGGGACCATCCACGTCGCGCAGAAGAGGATTCTGCTGAGCGATTTGGAAATGTCTCCCAAGGAGATCGCCAAGACGGCGAGCCAGCAGCTCACGCAGGGCGTCCTGCTGGCGATCGCGAGGGAACACGTGGACTCCCTTGGGATCCCTTGGATGGACGATGTGGTCGGCGAATACCTTGAGGCTGTGGGGAAGGGGAGGGGGGCGGCGGAGGTCTCTGGCGATGGGGGCGAGGCCAGGGGGCAGGAGAGGGGCGGGTCGTGGGTTACCAGGCCATGGAGGATCCTGCTGGACCCGGTGGTCTTCCTCTCCAGGGCAGCCGCCGCCAGCGTGAAGCACGCCGGCTGGACGCTCCTCGTTTCCGCTGCGCTCGACATGACTGACCGCGCGGTGAAGTCAGCGGAGACGGACGGCCTCCGGGGGGTCTACTCGGCCGTCACGGCCACCGGGATCAACATGCTGACCACCCCGCCCAAGCAGGCCGTGTTCAGGATCTGGGCCAGCAGGAACGCGCTGACCTCGGATTTGAGGGTTACCTTCAGGCTCTCGGGCCAGCATGCGAGCACCAACGCGCCTTACCTTGAGGCCTACGTCCAGGGCATCGTGGACCACGTGTTTCAGCTCAAGAACACGATGGTCAGCGTGGACGACGACGTGCTGACGATGCAAAACCTCCCAGTCCTTGAGCGCGAGAGGGAGGAGCTCATTGACTACGTGGAGTTCATTCTGGACAGTGAGGGTCTGCTGCTTGTGGAGGGAGAGGGCGCGTCCGGCACCAAGAAGGGCAGGCACGTGGCGGGATTGGACTCCACGTCGTTCTCCGCCAAGCTCAGGCACCTCCCCCACAAGCGAAAGGACCCCAGGAAGCAGCTGCTTTACATCGGGTACCTCTTTGTGCAGAACGTCGCGGTCGTCATGTCGTCTGGATTTTTCGTTAGGTCCCTGCCCTTCCACAGGGCCATGGGAAGGCTGGAGAACAGGTGGGTGAGGCGCGGCCTCGGGACCGCCATCGTGTTCGGGTACCGCAGGCTGCAGTGGCTCGTGCCCGGCACCTTTGCGAAGAAGGTTTGCCACTCTTACCTGCTGAACCTCGCGTTTGGCCCCAAAGAGGAGGAGAACGAAGAGGAGGGGGCCGAGGGCGGGAAGAATTGAGCTGAGCTGTGGGCGCGGAGCCCCTCGACAGTCTGTGTATTATTTTGTATTGGTTGATAACATCGCTTTGTGTTGTGTCTTGGCTCAGCCGCAGGGCGTGGGCCGCCACAGCGTCCTGGAGAAGATGCAGTGCCGCTGGAGCTCCTTGCAGTCCTCCACCCGGTTCAGCAGCAAGGTGTAGCGCTCAAACTCCGCGACCTGCTCGGCCCTGCACGATCTCCGCTTGGCTCTGACCTCCTCCATCTTCACGTCGTTGGCCAAAACCCGCGACTCGATGTCATGCCTCTCGTGCCTCAGCCTCTCGTCGACCTTGCGGTAGAATTCCTTCAGCCTCGCGCCCTCCGACCTCATCTGGAGCGGGTACTTCTTCGCCACCACCTCGGACCCCTGTCTGTTCCTCCTGGCCACCTCGATCAGCCTCGTCCACCTGTCTAGCCCCTCGACCAGACAGCTTCGGTTCGTTTGCAGGTCGTCGAGACCAGCCCGGATCTCACGCGATTTCCGGTTGAGTTCCCTCAGCGCCTTCGCGGACTCCTCGCACCGCGACGTCAGCTCAAGCTCGTCCAGGAAGGCGCGCTGCCTCGCCCCCGGACCCATCGTCCCCTTCGTCCTCATCGCCGGTCACTTGGATCACTCCTCTGTTCAATCGCGCTCAGCTGTTCTGTTCTCTTTTCGCGGTTTTTTCTTCTTCTTTCTTTTTTTGGTTTCGCGGGGAATCGTACATCATGATCATGCATGGATCCTGATCATGAGGGAGTGCAACGAGGAGGGAGGCCCAGGAACACAGACGGCTTGGTTGAAATGTTACAAAGGTGAGACGAGCCCATACATCGCGCGGGGCCAAGGGCCTGTCTGTACATCGTTTACCCGAGGAGGCGAACTCTCTAGTCGTCGTCCGCGAACACCCTGTTTCCAAAGCATAAGAGAGAGAGAGAGAAAGAAAGTGAGGAGGTCAGCGACATTCTGGACTCCAGGAGTTGAGAGAATCTTTTGCGTTCTGGGCACGCACCTTCTATCCAAGTAGCGAGGCTGGATTCCAGTGCCGTTGCAGGTCGTGCACACGATGGAGGCGCGGCCCGAGCAGTTGATGCACTCCTGGGTCTGGGTCTCTCCGCTGCCCAAGGTCATGGTCGTCTGCCCCGCGCCATCGCAAAACCGGCACATGGTCTCCCCCGTGCCCTCGCACACGAAGCAGGGCTGCGTGTTCGGCCTCTCCTCGGACGCGTCCGACTGGGTCTGGTAGAAACGGGGCACCGCGATACCGGCAGCGATGCCCGCGGCGCCGCCCATCACGAGAAGGATGGTCTGGAAGATGTTCAGGGTGGTCTCCTCCTCGACGAACATGTCCACGGCCCTGGCGACGACGGGGCTCTGCCTCCTCGCCTGCGAAAGGGTCGGCTGGCCCGACCCGGCGAACCGGGGCGCAGGCCTCGCGACCGCCCCGTGCCCGCGCCTCGACGCGGCGGGCGCCCTCGCCGCAGCGCTCCTCGCGCAAGCTCTCTCCATCACCATTCACCTTTCGCTGATCGCCCGAAACGCTTTCACCTCCTGGTGTCCTAAGACGACTCGCCCCGCGCCGGTGTAGACGCTCCGCTGCCGCTCCGGACCTTTGCTTTCCTGTGCGATCGACCGCATATCCACAGCTCGTGGCCAGCGAGATCTCTGTGGGGCGAAGAGTAGAAATCCTTTGTTAAGCTGCAGGATTCGGCGTGAAATCTCGGTGGGAGGAACGGCAGAGGCAGTGGAACTTTTTTACTTTATTTTATTTTTTTCCCAAGGCACCCTGTTGCACTAGTACCCGAACCTCTCGTTCAGAGCGGTCGTCCCGTCTCCAGTCTGGCCCTGCGGAGGGGCCCAGGCCCTATGGTCACCCCCGCCAACGCCGCCGGCACCGTCGGCACCGCCGCCGTGCGCGCCCGCAAGGACCCCCAGCTCCGCCAAGATCTTGGCCTCTGCCTCCTCCTCCTCCCTCGTCTTGGCCACCGCCACCTCAGGCGCAGGTTCCTTCTCCTTTTCGGCCGCCTCCGCTCTCGCCTCTTGCTCTGGCTCTTGCTCTGGCTCGACCTTCCGGGGCTCCTCTCCAAGCTCTGGAATGGGAGCAGTGGGGTCGGCCAGCCTCATCAGCCGGGCCACCGCCTGCATCTCCAGGTGCAGCTCCGAGACCTCCCCTTGGAGCCTGAAGATCCCCTGCCGCTTCGCCTCGCCCTTCATGTCGCGCAGGTACGCGTCCAGGGGGTCGCCACCGTCGCGGCTGGCCTCGCTGCCGCTGGACAGGCCCTCCCGGTACGAGCGCACCGTCTCCTCCAGAGCCTTGGCCCTGTCGCGCTTCCGGGACGCGAGGTCCTCCATCTTGCGCCGCAGCGAGTCGAACGACTCGACCTGCGGGCCGCCGCCGCCATGGCCGCCCCTACGCCTTTTGCTCGACCCTGCCGTGCGGTCGTAAAAGTCGTCGTCCTCGTCGCTCTCGCCGGCATCGGCATCATCCCCATCGCCTCTCCGTCGCCGCCGCCCCTCGCCCCCGCCCGCGCCCGCCGAGGAGGGCCCCGCGATGGAAGACTCGAGCTGGCGCGCCGCCATCTCGATCTCCTCCGCCAGGCGTTCGCATCTCTCGTGGCACTTTGCCAGCTGGGCCTCCTGGCCCGCCGTCAGCGTCTGGGTCGCTCTCTTTGCCGCGATCCTTTCCATCTCACTCCTCACGTTCCTCTCCAGGTTCTCCTTCTTGAGAATTCTCTCTGCCGCGGCCTCCTGCTTCCCCGTCAGCTTGCCCGCCCTGAGCAGGTCCCTCCACCCCACGGCCTCCTCCTCCTCCTCCTCCTCCCCTCGTCTCCCAGGTCCAGCCGTGCTCCCCTGCCTGCCGGCCGTGCTCCTCGCCGCGGGAGTCAAAGGCTCCTGGTTTGACTCCTGGGGCATGAGCTCCGCCGGCCCGCCGAAGACATACAGCCGACTGCTCTGGCCAAACCGCACCACGTCCCCGACCCTTAACGGGGCGTGCACTTTTGGTTTAAGCTTTCGCTTGTTGACGAACGAGCCGTGGGTGGAGTTGTTGTCGAACAGAAAAGACGCTCCGTCCTGCCGAAACTGGAGCACACAATGGAGCCTTGAGCTCGAGGGGTGGTCCAGCACGAAATCAGAGTTCGGCAGCCGGCCAAAAGTGTAAAAGGCCTTTGAGCAACAACCCACGCGCTGCAGGACTTGGCCACCTTTGAGGACCTCGACCTCGTACCCGATGCCGTGAGGAGGCGACGCGCTCCAGTCGGGAGGCGCATAGGACGGGCCCGGGGATACGGGTGGGGCCTTGTGCTGCTTCGGGGGCGCGGGTTCCGAATCGAACTTTGGAGGCGGCGAGCGGAACTTGGGCGGGGGCGCCTTGAACTCGCCCTCCATGGCTGCTTTGAGCAGCTGCTGATCGACCTCGGATCGGGGGTCCGGATCCGCGATTTAGGATCGGAGCATGGCGGGGGAGAGGGGTCTCCGCAGGAGGAGGAAGGGGAGGATATCGAGTGGGGAGATAGATCAAAAAAAAACTTGTTCATCTGTTTGAGGTTCTTGCTGCCCAGTCCTCTGCTCAGTCCACCACGACAGCGTCGTACCCATGAAAGAACACGAGGCCGTCAAAGTAGTCCAGCACGGCGTCCTTCCTCCTGTTCAGCTCGCAGATCTCGCTCAGGCTGAGCTCCGCGCCCAGCTTCTGCTCCAACACTCTGTGCGTGAGGTACCTGAGGTGGAGGTAGGTCCTGGCGCTCACCACCCTCGTGGGGCCCGTCAAGAAGGCGTTCTCGTGGTCCAGCCGGACGCAGGCCTCCTTCCTGAACCCCGCGGCGTGGTCGATGAGGAAGGCCCCCATACTGGTCTCCCACCGCCCTCCGCGAGGAGCCCAGTGAGGGCCGTACAAAAAGTGTCCGTGGTGCCTGTCGCTATTGTGGATCAGGACGTCCAGAATTCTGGTGTTGGACAAAAAGGCGTCCTTGTCCCTCGACCACACCTCCGGCTCGACCCCGTTCAGCTGCCTCGCCCCCTCCACGAAGTACGTGAAGCTGCCCTCCTCGAAGGTCTGCCCATCCACGCAGATCTCCCCCTTCCTCATCACAGTGGGCGGAACGTTGTCCATCCCAAGCAGAAGGTTGAGCTGGTACGCCACCCACTCGGCGCCCACCCTGTGCCAACCGCTCTGCTCGCCCTCCTCGGACCTCGGCTTGAACAGCGCCTTCACCCTCTCCGCGGTCTCTGGGCACTCCAGCTCCACCAGGAAGGACTGGTGAAAGAACTCTGACTCGTGGTCTGACCTGCGCGACGACACGATCTTGCCGTGCTGCAGGATGCGGCAGAGGTCGCGGTGCCTCTCGCCGGGGGGGCTGCGCAGCGAGGCTGCCTCCTCCTCATAGACCCGCTTGGCGGCGTTGGAGGCGGCAAGCGCCGCAAGGGCGACGCCGTCACGGCTGCAGAGGCCGCCGCCCCCATCCCCCCTCGACTGCCGGACCTGAGCCTCGATGGTGACCGTCCCCGTGTCCTCCCTCACCGTGGTCCTCGTCGTGCACTCCGTCCCGGGGTGGACGGAGTCGCGCGTCTTGGAGCACGCGGCTGGCACAGAGAGAGAGAGAGAGAGAGTAGGAAAAGGGGGAAGGAGATGAGTCTCTTTTTCGTCAGCAGCCGACCTCTTCTTTTTGGGTTTCTCTTCCGGTCTCACCTTCCGCGTCCGTCGAGGACTCCATCCTATCGATCGAGTCCAGCAGGGCGCGCTGCTCGCGAAGCTCCTGCCTGATCGACGCGATCGTCTCCCCGAACTTGGATCCGTCCGAGCTCGGAGGCGTGCCGGGGACATCCGTCGTCCTGGTGGAGGCGGGCGTCGAGGTCCTCGCGGCCTCCGCCTCCGCCTTGAAGGTCGCCCTCGCGCGCGCCAAAACGGACTGCTTCCCGTCGCGATCATGATGGTGGTGGTGGTGGCGCTTCTCGCCCACGTGGGCTGACGAAGGGGGGTGGGGGTTCCTGTCCTCGCCCTGACCCTGCCCCCCGCTCACGTTCTCCAGAGAGTGCGCGTGGAGGGGGCCGAGGGCTCTGCCGCAGCGCTTGAGACGGGCAACGGGGGGCCCTGCCGCGGGCGGGCCAATTAGCGCGTATGCTGGCTTCATGGAGGCCGGACTTCGCGGGCGGGACGGGTCTCGGTGTCGCCAGCCCTTACTCAGTTGGGAGTTCCTTTTTTTTTCTGCCGAGCACGTGGGCGGTTTTATGTAAAAATCTCAGTCTAAATCCGGGCCCGGGCGTTTTTTTTTTTTCCCCCGACCGAAAGTTTTTATTCGGACGTTTCAACTCTACACGCGCAAGACAAAAAAAAAGCCGCAGCGGCGTTCGCGAGGAATCAGATACGATATTGTCCTGCGTGGCATGGAGAAGTGAGTGACGGACGCGGTGACCGGCACACGAGAGGAAGAACAGGAACAGCGGCAAAACGAATTCCATGGTTTCACACCCACTCCGAAGAAAAAAAAATAGAGAGGGAGAAGAGTCTTGTCCACAACACCACCAGCGAACGCGCCGACGCAAAGTGGACTCTCAGCTGGACTCGCTCGCCTCCTCGTCGAAGCTCCCTCTTCCGTCCATCCAACCCTCCCCCTGGGACTCCTCGGACTCCTTGCCGAACATGACCTCCGCGGGCGCGCAGATGTCCTCCTGGTTGTTCTGGATGCAAACCGTACGTTCCACCTCCATGCTCCTCACTATCTCCTCGGCGGGGTTCCCCCCGCTCACCGCGCTCGGCAGCGCGCACGAGACCTGGCCGATGACGGCGACGGGGCCCACGTCCTCCGTTCCGTCCTCCACGGCCTCCGACGACACGGCGAGGGCCTCCTTCCTCTTCTGGTTTCCCACGTACGACAAAATAGTCACCCAGATGATTTCCATGACGTCCACCCAAAGCAGCCTGTGCTGCTGGGGCACGAGGCCGTAGGTGACGATGTGCACGAAGGGCCAGAACCTCCAGCCCACGAGGCACACGGGCAAGAAGCTCGCCTTGAAGGTCTTGACGATCTTCTGCGGCGAGTCAAAGCTCAACGCGCCCAGCACGCCGTAGTAGATGCTGAGCCAGATGAAGGCCCACACCGTCTGGTCGAGCAGGAGCTTGGTCCCGATTCCGACGACGCCCTCGCCCAGCGGGGCGCACAGGTCGTCCGCGAAGATGTACCACACGTGGGAGCAGGGGCCGTGCGCGATGAGGCCCGTGAGAGCGGACCGGATCATTCTGCCGCGGTCCAGCGACCCGATGGACTTGCCCTCGTAGGTCTGGGCGGTGAGGTCCCCGAGGCCGTACACGAGGCCCGAGATGAAGGCCTTGGACACGATCGGGTGCGACGCGAGCGATGCCTCGTAGAACGACCAGTTGTCCCGCGGCGCCGCGCTCAGGATCTCCAGCAGGGTCCACCCGCGCCACAAATCCGCGTCGATGGCGAAGAACTTGTAGCCAAAAACCAAAAAGGTTCCCGCCACCAGCGCGAGGTTGATCCCGTAGTTCAGCACCCTCGTTTCGTCCTCCTCGGTCTCCAAATTCTTCAACCACCTCGGGGGTTTCCTGTACGTTTCCACCTTGGCGTCGTACCCGGACCCGGAACCACTCGCCGCAGCAGCCACCGTCGTCGGGGCGTCCTGCTGCTCTACGAGGGCAGAGGCCGACCCAGCGGACGAACGACCCACACCGCCGCCGCCACTCGACCTCTCCGCCCGGCACATGTGCAACAGCAACGCGCGGCCCTCGTCGCGATCGCCAAGTAGTTGGCCATGTGTGCGAAACTTCTTCGCACA
>Ga0160423_10001060_pt1 | contig 22853 bp, 22 predicted proteins | sample CRUFie14St8metaG_FD_108191 | JGI IMG/M metagenome (GOLD analysis project Ga0160423, IMG submission 108191) | Marine microbial communities from the Costa Rica Dome - CRUD Field 142mm St8 metaG | ecosystem: Environmental > Aquatic > Marine > Oceanic > Photic zone | place: Costa Rica: the Eastern...
ACTAGGCTAACCCTTGCCTTATCAGAGACATGGACGACTGTCTGCCGCACTCCCTCGAACGGGAAGGGCGTGTCACTTTTGAACTCGTACAGCACGGTGTAGAACCCGCCGTTTCCCTTGCACTTGACGCGAAAGGACTTTCGTTCCGTTCCCTCCGTACCGTCAAAACGCAACAAGGGCGGGTCAAAGGTCAAATCTTGGGCATTGCTCCCGCTGCCGAAGGCGTTCACCTTGAAGGACACATTAACCTCGTTAGTCGGCACGAACTCCAGCTCGATGAGGTCGGACCACGTGCCTACGATCGCCTCGACGCGCGTCGGGGCCACGAGGGCCTTCCTCGCCCTCGGCCTCGCAGCGTCTGACGGTCCGCGCGAGGCTTTATCCCCCAGCGCTCCTGCGAGGGCGGCGCAAGCCGCGACGAGGAGAGAGAGAACGATCCTGGTCGACGCCCCTGAGGCGCCCAGCCTCGCCATGGTGCGCCCACCGGGACCTCGTTCGTCTTCCCTTCTCCTCCTGTGCGTTCGCGCGTTTTCCCAAACTTTTCGATCGACTTTCCCCTTTCTTCGCCCCAAGATCCAGTCTTGGATCGATTGATCGAAATCGATCGAAACGAGACGGCACACCTGCGCACACCGCCCAAAGGCAGGGGGGGGAGGAGAGAGAGAGAGAGAGAGAGAGAGGCGGGCGGGCGAGGATGAAGGTGTTGTTGACCGCTTTAGTGTCGTCCGCGGCGACGGCGGCCTTTTTTCTCAAGGACAAAATTTTCAGTGGACAGGGAAAGAAAAAGAGGACCAAGGTGATCGGAGTGATCCCGGCGCGCTACGCATCGACCCGGTTCCCAGGCAAGCCCCTGGTTCCCATTCTGGGCAAGCCCATGATCGTGAGGACGTACGAGCAGGCCAAGAAGGCCAAGCAGCTGGACAGGGTCGTGGTCGCCACCGACGACGAGAGGATCGCCAGCGTCTGCAGGGAGCACGGCGCGGAGATCGTGATGACGAGCGTGGACTGCCCCAACGGCACGGAGAGGTGCAACGAGGCCGTCTCCAAGCTTAAGGAGTCCTACGACATCGTGGTCAACATTCAGGGAGACGAGCCCCTGATCGAGCCCGAGATCATCGATGAGGTCGCAGAGACCCTCAAGAAGTCCCCGGACGCCGTCTACAGGTGGGGACCCGTCCCCCTCCCACGCTTCCCCCTTCTCGCCCGCCACGCCGATTCCTGACCCTCCCCCTCCATCGCTCCCTTTCATCTCTCTCGCGAAACAGCACCCCTTGCACCCCTCTCAAGCACGAGGAGGTTGAGCTCAGGGGGCGCGTCAAGTGCATCACCGACCAACACGGGTACGCGATCTACTTCTCCAGGGGGGTTATTCCCCACAACAAGAAGGGCGAGGTGAAGGCCTTCCCTGCGCCCTTCCAGGACAAGCCATACAACCTGCACCTCGGCCTGCAGTGCTACACCAGGGACTTTCTCAAGATCTACGGCGGGCTCCCAGCCACCCCTCTCATTGTCAGTCAAGTGCGCCCCGCAGCCGCACAGTGAGGGCTGTCCCTCTTCCCCCCCTCTCCCCCCTCCTCTCTGTCTCTCTGTCCAGCCGATCTGTTCGCTGGCCTTTCGGGTCTTCGCTGACTCTCGTTTGCTGCTCCTGTCTTGCTCAGCTCATGGAGGACCTGGAGCAGCTCAAGGTGATTGAGCACGGTTACAAGATCAAGGTCATCATGGTGGACCACTGCGCGCACGGCGTGGACGAGCCAGAGGACGTGCCCCTGATCGAGGCCAAGATCAAGGAGCTCGGGCTGGAATAAGCTCGGGAGGCGAGGAGGAGAATCATAATAATAATTAAGGTGCCGTGCCAGGGTGGGATGGAGGGCAAAACCAATATCCAACCCTGACTCCTATTTCAACAGCCATCAATGCCAGGCTTGTCTACCTCGTTCTCCTCGCGGTATGCCAAAGACCCTTCGCTCAAGTCTTGTTTGTGGGCCTCGTGTGATCCGGGTGTGGTGGTTTTTGTGTAGTGAGAGGGAGAGGGGGCCGCGTGCTGGCGGGTGCGGGAATAAAGGTTCGCGGCGCAGAACGCAATAAAAATAAAAACAAAAAGTCACTCAAGTTTTGATGGGTTCTCGGTCGGTCATTCTGGCTCCATTCCCTTGCGTGCAAGCAGCTCTGTCTGTTCTTCAGATCGCCAAGTCCAAGATCACCACCTACCCCGGTGCCCGGCCCTTCCTCGTACCCCTCCCGTACTCGGAAATTTTGTTTGGGTCCGCCGACTTTTCCTCGCGTCGTCTTCGTCCCTGCGTCCCCGCGGAGAGAGAGTAGAAAATCCCTTTTGTATGCGGAGCTCCCCCCCCCCCAACTCTAATTCATTTCCGAACGTTGATTTTCTTTGTTTTGTTTGAATTCTCACAACGAGACAGAAAAAACCTGAAGAAGAGAGAGAGAGCGTCTTATCATCGCGCCCAGAGGGCGAAGAGACCCGGAACCGAGAGGGGAACTCCCCAGGGGCCAAAGTGTGGGGCCAAAGTGTGGGGCCCATTCGGTCGTTGGGGCGCAGTAGACGCACAGTAGTACATCCCACTTGTGCGTGCTGGGAACAGGCACAAGACGCTTTTAATTTCGACAACAACAGCTGAAGAGCAGCGCAGAGAAAAAAAGAGGATTTTCTACACACAGAGCCTGCTCGTTGTGGATCACCATTCTTGGACGCTTTGGGGCGCCTGCGAGAGTAGGAATCTCTTGTTAGACCACAAACACACGCGAGGACTGCACCGCGCAAGGGGCGAGCCGCTCTGTCTGTCGTTTTCTTTTTTTTTCGTTTCGGTTTTGGTCGAGAGCGGGGAGAGCGGGGGCGGGGGCAGACCGAGGCAACCCGTGGGGGCGCGCCGAGGGGCAGCGCAGCGTGCCAAGACGAACGAGGCGGCGGCGGTCGCATAGCGGAGCGCGGAAGGAGGGCTCGGCCTCGCTGACCTCGCGGTCCGGGGGCGCGGAGTCTTCGGCGGGGGGAGGGGGGTGGGAGAGCGCCCTCTCGCGGTGCGAGGGTGGGCGAGGCTCGCGCCACTTAGTATCGGGTCCTTGCGTCGCATTTCGATTGAAAAGGATTGGTCCAGCGGGGCGTTATGGTCCAGGACGAGACGCAGGAGGTCGCCATGGACGTGGAAGACTGCGCGGACCTCCTCGGGTTCGCGAAGGTCCCGGACAAGGCCGAGGAGGCCGCCGAGGAGGACACCATCGAAGCATTCAACACCCTAGAAGAGGTGAGCACCGCCGCGCCTACTCCTTTCCGAATCGCTCTGACACGCTTTTCTCGTCCTCCCCCCTCCCGCCCCGCCTGATCTTTCAACAGCTGAAGCAGAGCGTTGAGCGACACCAGAACGACGAGGCGAGGACGAACGGGAATCATGCCCCCTCCAACGGGGCTGCGGAAGCGGAGGCGGAGGCGGGCAAGGATGACGCCAAGGTGGCGCTGGCCGAGCTAGCGAAGCCCCCCACGGAGGACGGGGCCTCGACGCCTCCCCGGGTGCCCCAGTCCCAGGAGAACGGCGCAGCCGAGAACGGCGACGCTGGCGCTCCTGGCCAGCCCAAGATGACGTGGGCTTCGTCGGGCAAGAGGAGCGACCGTAAGAAGCGCAGCGCGCAGCAGGTTCGGCCGGTCGTCTCGCCAGAGAAGGCGAAATCTAAGTCGCCGGACGTCCTGATGACGAGCGTCATCGAGACTCTGGCCCAGGCGGCGAGTGTGAGCCGCAGCAACCCAGGGACGCCGCAGTCCAAGCTGGAGATGGCGAACGGGGCCAAGGGGGCCAGGGGTGGTGCTTTAAAGGGAAACCAGTCGCCCAAGCCGAGGAAGAGGCTGTTCGCGGATGACGCCACCGCGGCATCTGCGCTGCTGGGCCTCGCCACGCCGAGCGGCGACTCCTCGGGGCGGCCGCAGAAGAAGGGCAAGGGGTCAAGGGGCGGCGCGTCGAGGGGCGGCGCGAAGAAGCAGGGCAAGAGCCTGATGGACTCGCTCAGGTCGCAGCCCCTGAAGGAGATCTCGGGGCTGGGGTCGCAGGCGAAGCCCAGAAACAGGAGGAAGCCCGACCACCGTCGGTATCCCGGCCCGATCTCCCCGCTGATGAAGCTGCACAAGCGCTTCTCCGCGTTCAAGGGAGCGGCGTCCTCTCCCAACGCAAAGGTTCTGGAGCGGCAGCTCAAGCTCCAGAGCTCGCTGGACGGCCTGCTCGGGTGGGGCGAGAAGGCCCACGCGCCCCCTGGAACCGTGCTTTGCAAGATCCAGAACTGCCTGAGCCCGCAGGTGAGGAGGTGGTGCTACTACGAGTGGTTCTACAGCGCCATCGACAAGCCCTGGTTCGACAGGAACACCTTCAAGGACTTTCTGGACCACGCGGGGATAGGGCACAAGTGCAAGAAGCTGCAGAGGGCGGAGTGGGCGATGATCAGGCGGTCGCTGGGCAGGCCAAGGAGGCTCTCCCTGCAGTTTTTGCACGAGGAGAGGGAGGAGCTGGAGGCGTACAGGGCGGGTGTCCGCAAGCGGTTCAAGGAGAAGGGGTCGGGGGTCGGGGACCTGCCCGAGGGCGTCCCAAGGCCCCTGATCGTCGGCCAGAGGGTCACCGCCCGCCACCCTGCCACGGGCCAGATCCACGACGGCAGCATCCTCACCGTGGACCACGCCAACTCCAAGTACCGTGTTCAGTTCGACCGGCAGGAGCTCGGGGTTCAGCAGCTCGAAGACGTGCACATCATGGCCAGGACGAGCCAGGAGCAGACGCCGCTGGTGCCCATCAGGAAGCCGAAGGTGGAGCAGCTGGGCGCTCAGAACGCGGAGGGGGCGCTCTTCACCCCCAGGGGGAAGGCTGTGCTCTCCGCGGGAGCTTCCGCGGAGGGCTCGGGCCAGCTGACCCCCGGATCGCAGCCAGAGGGCCGGGAGATGGACATGCGGTCGCTTGCCCAGGTGGACATGCTCCTGGACCTCAAGGAGAGGCTGTTGGGGCTGCTGCGGCAAATGAACGACGAAGCCGAGGGAAACCTGCACTTGGACGAGTTTGGAAGGACCTCGGAGCAGTTCCAGCAGAACTACGCTCTTCTGGTGCGAAACTTGAGGGAGTGCAACGACAGGCTCAAGTCTGCCCTGGTCAGGCTGCAGCAGCGCGTGCAGATCGTGCACAACGGCCTGGCGCAGCAGATCTTGGCGGCCACCAACCCACAGGCGGCGCAGCAACTGATGAGCACGCCTGTGCACGCCCCTCAGAAGCTGAGCAGCGGGGAGTGCGCGCAGGTGGCGAGGGGGATCATCCAGGAGGCCCAGAAGGCCACGGGGATGTCGAGGCCCAAGCCCCAGAAGAGGAAGAGCGCCAAGGCGGGCAAGGGCAAGATGGGCAAGGGCGGAGAGGCGGGTCATGGGTCGAAGGAGGAGGAGGAGGAGGGCGCGATCAGGGACCTCATCGTCAACTCGATCCAGCTCATGAACGCCCTGCAGTTCTGCGCGGACCGGTCGCCCTCTCTGCCGTCGGAGGCCGTGGGCATGGCCATGGACAACCTGATCCAGCAGCTCAAGCCAAAGTCGGACAAGAACAGGACACTCTACAACGACCTAAAAAAGACGATGGGCGTGCTGAAGACCCAGCTCACCAGCTACTGATTTCGATGTACTCTATGGCACACCACGCCACTTTGCTTTTGAGTTCTCTCTCTCTCTCTCTCTCTCTCTCTCTGTGTCCGTGTAGAGGATAATTTCTTTGTGAATGAAACAAGGTGTTCAGTTTTCAGATTTCACACTTTTACAGACTAAGCAGGACAACGTTACGCAGAAAAAAATCCGCCCTGCTCAGGCGTTGGCCTTGCTGGACTTGTACTCGGTCCTTGCCTTGCCCGCGCCCACAGCCTCGTCCGTGGAGACAGAGATGTCGACGCTTGGCCTGAGCTCCGAGCACACAGCGAGCGCGGCATGAACGTCGTGGTTCAAGAACTCGGTCTTGAGCTCCTCGTCCACCTTGTTTTATGGGGAGATGGGAAATGGAAGAGTCAGCGGAGGAACAAAAGAGGTGGCATTTTTGCGGGTCGTCTCACCTGCTGGCCGTTGTCCACGGCGACGTAGGCCTGCTGGTCCAGAATGTAGTCGAAGCGCGGTCCCCACTTTCTGGTTCCCAACCTGGCGGTAAAGGAGCAGTTGTCCACCATGAAGGCGACGCCCCTGGCGTGCATGTAGGGGTTGAGGGAGTCCACGGCCTCGATGATGCTCTCGTTGCAGATCTCGCTCCACTGGTGCCCCTTCTCCCTGAGTGTCTGCAGGGTGGCCATCATGTTCGCAACGTACACTCCGGCGGTGAATGGGTTGATTGGGATCTCACTCTCCACGCGCTTGGCCCTAACCTTCTCCCCGATCTTCCACATCCTGGTCTGGTCGATCTTGCCCATGGGGAACCTATCAAACCTGTTGGTGGCGTTCACCACGGACTTGATCTCGTTGCCGCACGCCACGTCCTCGTAGATCTCGTAGCAGATGTCCATGCTCGGCTTGAACGCCGCGGAGTAGGCCTTCATGAAAGTCTCCTTGCCCTCAGCGTCCAGCCCCTCGTACAGCGCCTTCATCCCCTTCTTGGAGATGATGGAGTTGATGGGTCCGGTGATCGACTCCACCGAGTTCACGAAGGCGTCCTCCTCGGACATGCCCTGGGCCTCGTACCTCCTGAACAAGCTCTCCACGATGCCGTGCACCGCGCCCAAGATCACGCACCTCTCGCCGTAGATGTCCGACTTGTACTCAGACTCCAGCGTGGTGCGGAACGTGAAGGGGGAGCCGAGGGCGATGGACCATCCCAGCGCGACCTCGGTCGCCCTGCCGGTGTAGTCCTGGTGCACCGCAAACGAGGCGTTGATCCCGGCGCCGTTCACCTCCTTGCCCTGCTCGTAGAGCCTCCTGACGGACGGGCCCATCCCCTTCGGTGCCACCAACACAACGTTGATGTCCTCCCTGAAGTCCACGCCGTCGTTCTTCATGACGCCAAGCAGGAACCCGTGGGACAGTCCAAGGGTCGATCCGGGCTTCATGGCCGCCAGAACACGTGGGTAGAGGGAGGCCTGGGCACCGTCGGAGATCAGCAAGAGCAAGAGGTCGCTCTCGGCGACCACGTCGAAGACCTCGCCGAGGGTGCCGTCCTGCTCCGTGAAGCCGCACTCCACAGCTTCCTCCCAGCTAGGCCTTCCCTTCCTCAAGCCGATCTTAACGCTGATGTCTCCGGACAGTCCGGCGGCCTCGATCGAGTCCCGGATGTTTTGCGCCTTTGGGTCGTTCGAACGGAGCGAGAGATAGTCATGTCAGCGGCGCACGAGGTATAATAGATGCGACGAGCGCGTTGGGGTTGGCGGTGGGTGGGATTCTCTTGTCGCGGTGCTCACCTGTGCGGGTCCCTGGGAGCCCCAGCCCACGACACCGATGGTCTTCACGCCCTCAAAGGCGTCCTTCAGAAGGCCGAACTTGTCCCTGCCCCCTCTCAAGATGCTTTCCTCGCAGCCCGCCAGGCTCACGTTCTCCACGTCGAAGACCTCGCTGGTGAAGGTACCGGCACCCTCCGCGACCGCCATAGTCGCGACAGTGCCCGTTGTCATGGACCTCTCCGCACTTGTCCTCTGCCCTGAAGAAGGGAAGTTGGCACCCACCCTGACAACAAGGTGGTGTGGTGTTCCCTTTCGCAAACCTGCCATGGCCTGCGCCGCTCTGGGCTTGCTCACTTTCATCATCGCCGCGGACTTCATCCTCTTAAGACCTATCGCCTCGCCCGCCTCGTTGCCTCTCTCGTCGCCGGTCGTCTACGCCGGCTCAGGTCCTCAGGGTAATGCCCGCTTAGCAAGCTTACCACGTGCGCTCTTAGATTAACGATCGGATGATCCTCCTGCTGCCTCCTCTTATCGCCCACAGGCACCCCACAGGCAACTTTTTGATGATCCAAGCCGCCACAAGTACAAAACACGTCTTAACGGGGTACCCCAAAAAAAAAAAAGCAGAAATGTTGAAATTGTGTCGGAAGATTTCCAACATGGAAAATGGAAAATGAAAATGGAGAGTTGGGGGGAAGGGCAATCAGGGGGAGGGACGAGGCGCGCGTCGAGGAGGTCGATGGGGATGGGAAGGACAGGGAGTACCCTGGCCAGGGTGATCGCGGCATTAAGCCTAGCGGCCATGGTCTGGTCGGGAGCCGAGGCCGCCGTGACCGTCACCAACCTGGAGAGAGAGGTGAGTGAGGACGCTTGGGGTGTGAGGACGCCTAAGAACGACGATCAACCGGAGAGATCTGAACCCCGTCTGCGCACCAGTACAACCCGGGGCGGGCCTGGGCTCACCGCTGACGCCATTTTCTTTATCGCCTTACCGTCTCGCTTCTCCCCCTTTCTTCGCTGTGCTCGCAGGTCGACCTCACGGCGGACAGCGTCGTTGTTGCCAGCGCCATCACCATAAAGAACGACAAAGGCGGCTCTAACCTCGTGGACTTCGTGTGGTGCCCTCTGGAGCTGGTGAAGGGCAAAAAGCTGATCTGGTCGGAGTTCGACCAGCAGGATCAGGCGGGGAAGGATGCCACGAGGCTCGAGTGGAAGGTCGAGGGCGGAGACTGCATGCGCGTGTCGCTCGCGGGGGCTCTCTCACCCGGCGCGGGGACCACCGTCGAGGCCTACGAGGTCTACGCCAGCGACCTCGTGCCCGTCCCGGCGCAAATCCGGCAGAGCGACAAGCAGATGGTCGGCATCTCCAACTTCGAGGTCGTGGCCAGGGACCCCGCGAACCTCGTGATCGAGAGCCAGGTCACCAAGTTCTACCTCCCCAGCTCCAACGTCGACTTTTACACCAATGTCAAGCCCAGCCAGCTCAAGGGGAAGGAGGTCGTGTACGGCCCATACGGCGCCGACCAGGCTTCCTCGCTGGTGGACTTGGTCTTCGAGCGCCCGGAGCCCATGCTCGAAATATCCAGCGTCGTCAGGGAGATCACCGTGTCCTCTTGGAGGGACGTTGAGGTGAGGGAGCACTACCACGTGAAGAACGCGGGCCCAAAGTTCTCGGACGGTTTCTCGAGGGTCGAGTTCGCCAGGAACCCGGCGCCCTACATCGCCAACCAGCTCACGATGCGGGTTCCGAGGCAGGCCCACTCCCTCTTCCTCGTGGACGTCCTGGGGAACATCACCACCTCCAACGCAAGGTTTGGCCAAGACGCGGTGGAGGTCACAGCGACCCCGAGGTTTCCCTTGGTGCCGGGGTGGCAGACCCACTTCACCTTCGGGTACAAGCTGCCCAAGCGGGGGTTCCTGGGAGCTGACCCCCAGAGGCCGGGTTGCAAGCGGCTCCAGCTGGAGGCCATGCCGGCGATCAAGGGGATTCTCGTCAGGAATCTGACGATCAATGCGGCGGTGCCCGAGTTCAGCGCGGACGTTGAGGGCGGTGCTGTGGCTTCGACGGCCTTTTTCACCGATGAGGACCCCTTCAGGACTGTGAAGGCCGGGACGGCGACCAAGAAGTGGTGGTTGGACATTTCCGGCAGGCCCGTGAGGACCCTGGAGCTCTCCGAGCTCAGCGCCGAGATCGCCGACTTGACGTTCTACGTCAGCTACCGCTTCAACGATATCATGGAGTTCAAGGAGGTCTTCATGTTCCTCGCGGCGTGGCTCGCTGCCTTCCTGGCCGCCACCCTGTGGTCCCGATCGGACTTCACCCTGGTGGGACCAAAGTCCAAGAAGCTCAAGGCCACCTGAACAACATTTCTTCTTGTAAAATATGTCTGAAGTTGGAAAGACCCGAGAATCTCAACGTCCCCCCTTCCCCCACGCACGTGGATATGCGTGCGTTTTGTTCTTTGTGAAAATAAACTCCAATTTACAGCGTGTTTCGTCTGGCGGAAGAATTATAGAGAGCGAGCTAGTCTTGCGTCTCCTGCTCAGAACAAAGAGGTCTTCTTCATGATTCTGAAGAACTCCTCCTCGCTAACCTCGCCGTCACCGTCCCTGTCGGCCTCGTCGATCATTTCTTGCAACTCCTCGTCGGTCATGTTCTCTCCGAGCTCCTTGGCGACGCGCTTCAAGTTCTTGAAGCTGATCTTTCCAGTCTCATCGTCGTCGAAGAGCCTGAAAGCCTTCATGATCTCCTCGCGGGAGTCTCTCTCTCCCATCTTGGCGGTCATCATCTGCAAGAACTCCTCGAAGTCGATGGTTCCGCTTCCGTCCTTGTCGATGTCGGCAATCATCTTCTTGATCTCCTCCTTCTTGGGCTCGAAGCCGAGGGCGCGCATGGCGACCTTGAGCTCCTTGGCGTCGATCGTTCCGGACCCATCGGTATCGAAGAGGTCGAAGGCCTCGCGGATCTCCTGCTTCTGCTCCTCGGTGAGTCCACCCTGCCTTCCCTTGCCCTTGTTCCTGGCGGCGGAAATTGGCTTTCTGTAGCTCATGGTCTTTCCTTGGTGGTCGGGCCGGAGCGAGGACGAGGAGAGCAGCAGCTGTCAGTCGCGGCGTACAGGACGGAATACCTCGCGGATCTCTTGTAATGGCGGGGCTCGGCAGGGTCGAAGGCTACCCTAACCTCGAGGGTAGACGGTCTCTTGGGATCTGCGCCAGCAAGCGCGCGGACTCCCTGCTTGCCCCTCTCCCTCCCACTCCCACACTCCAAAGTTCGCACCTCGTTCCGAGTTGTCGGCCTTGGACTTACTTTCTTTCCTGTTGCAGAAACGAAGCGCTAACCTAGGAAGGTAAGCTGACGACGCAAGCTCTGCGCTTGGACTCCCGCTCCTTAGCCTGCGCTCTTAGAAGAGGCTCTTGTGCTCGCTCCGAACAGGCGCGCTGATCGGCGTTGCGTTTGTGTGTCTTGCCTCACTGCTCCTCGCTTTCGAACTGCTTCGAACTGTTGGAGGCACTTGAATCCCCTGGAGTTCGCGTGGAGCACGAAGCGAGACCCACGCAGAGTGCAAATCACGTCTTGTACGACAAGGCCAAGGTGGCGATCTTGGGAATACTTCATGTAGAGGAAATACCCTAAGAAAAAGGAAAAATTGGCGGTGTAGGAATCCCTTGTTGCAGTTCAAATTTTTTTTTTGCTTCTTCTTCGCCGCGTCGCCGAAGAGAACGGGATGCTTGGAGCGGTGGCGCGAAGGGAAAATTCGGGACTCCGGTCTCCGCAAGGTCCTCGCGGAGACAGCACACGAGATCCGGAACCCACTCCTTTGGTGCAGACAAAGGCACCGCTGGTTGTTTTGCTGGTGTGCACATCCATTCCACGCTTTGTAGTCGTTGGACATGGAATTCGCCAAGGAGGGCACACCAGCAATCGATGTTCTGTGCTCGCGGCGATGCATGGCAAAGGCAGTGACTATTCACTTTTTCTTTGCACTTTTGCCCTCCGTTCTCTCCCTCGCCTCGCCGCGGACCTTCTTGCGGCGTGCACTTGCAGGAGGGGGCAAAGCAGACGCAGCAAAGATTCTGAACGACACAAGCACAAAAAAAGAAAAAGCCTAAAAAATTGGTTAGATCACGCCACGGGGTTGGTCCTCGCGGACGCCCCCACGGCCTCCTTGACGCGGTAGTACCACGGCCCAATTTTGGTGTTCGCCACCGCGTCCTTAAAGGATTCGAATCCCTCGACGGCCCTCATGACTCCGTACACCGAGAGGTCCGCCAGGTCCGGCTTCTTCCCCCCGTGGAAGTCGGCGTCGCCCACTGCGTCCATCCACTCCCCACAGCACTTGTACAGGTGGTCCCTCTCTTCCCCAGGCAGCGACCTCTTCTTCTTGATGTTCTTGCTGACCACGTACATGATCCCCGCCCCACCGTACCTCGCGGCCTCCCTAGCTACCAGCCCGAAGTTGCCCTGGTCCGAGATGTAGTCGAAGGTCTCGAAGGATTCGCGGACGCTCCGATAAATATTGACGGTGAGGACGTGCACAAACGTTTCATTCACCCACCTCCTCCACCGGGCCACCTCCTCGGCGCCCTTGCCGGCCGCGGCGCCTCCGCCGGAGAACCAGCTCCTCTTGGCGCCCCTACCCTCCCGCTCCAGTAAGCCCTGGAACTCGTCGATGATCGCGTCGGACTCCACGAGCTGCCCTTCCACCCCGTCGACCTTCACGATAGGTACCTTGAGCTTTCCGTTGTTCTTTCTCATCCCTTTGATCTCTGCCTTGGTCAGCGGGTTCACCTCCACCACAATATAAGGGATGTCCTTGTAATCAAAGTAAGCCCTAAGCTTGTTGCAAAACGGGCACACCTCGTACTGGTACACCAACACGGGTTTCGTGGGCAAAGCTTCCAAAGGCGGAGCGGCGAGCGGGTCCGTGGACTCCTCAGAAAGAGCAACCGACCCCGCGGCTGCCATGGTGGCGAGACCGAGGGCTGACCCCGCCACATAAGACCTTGACCTACTCGTTTGGCTGGCGTGATCCAGGCGCACCGGGGAAGACGCGAAGGTCCTGCTTGTTGAGAGCGGAGCCGCTGCAAAGGTGGTCCCTAGCTGCGCTTGCTCCTGGGCGAGGAGAAGGCCTTCGCTTGACCAGGCGGCGCAGGGGGACAGACGCAGCGGGGCTTGCGCACGGCACCATGCGCTTCCCCCGGTCACCGCCCGAAGTCCCCGCGACCCACACCTCCTCCACACCAAAGCCGTCGTCGTCGCCATGTCGGTACTGGTATGACTGCTACCGTCCGATGTCTGGTTGGCGTGTGGGCCACCAAGATCTCCCAGATTTTCCCCAAAGATTTCCTGCAGGAAAAATTCAAAGTTTCCTGGAGCGCGCCAAGGACCCGCTATAGCAAGGAGCTCGCGTCCGCGCGCTGGCCACGTGAGCGAGAGGGCGAGAGGAGAGCGAGAGGTTTCAGGGGGGTTGAGAGCATGGCGAGTTTGCTTGGGGGTTCGCTCCTTCAGGCGAGGGAGGGTGCGCACTTCAAGCAGGAGCAGGAAGGGGACTTGCACGCGTACCTCAAAAGAAGGGTCGCGGAAGGAAAAATAAAGTTGACAGAAGAGGAACTCAGGGCCCTGAGTGGTTCCAGGTCGAACACCTCCTCGGGACTACAACCAAAGCATAAAGGGAAAAAACTTAAAGAGAATTCCAAGGACCATAATGATGATCGGGTCTTTGAAGTCGGAATGGAGATCCTGCAGCAGAGCTCGAGGTACGAGACGCTAAACAGCGCTGCGAAGGCCAGGATGTTGACACGGGTCAAGGCCGCCATGCCGGACGCCTCGCCAGAAGACTTGCGAAGGATATCGACGAACATGGCCATGTACGGAGCGGCTGGGGCGCTGTACGGGGCGCACCGAAGTCAGAAGCTGGCGCTGGGAGGGGGAAGGCGCGCGCTTGCCGAGCTCAGCCGGGACAGCGCAAGGTACGCCTCGCAACAGCAGGTCAAGGAGCTATCGCCGGAGGCCACGGAGGCGATGAGGCGGCAGTTCTTCGCGGGGCTAAGGGCGCTGACCTATGGCACCGTCGTGGGGGTCGTGGGGTGACCGCGGCGGTAACCGTCGCCGCGAACGTTTTCGAGATTGGCGACGCAACCTCCCTGCGGTCCAGCATGAAGGCCGCTCTGGAGCCCTTGGGGGCGGCCTTCCAGGGGGTGGCGGGCCTTGTGGCGCCCCCCGCGTCGTGGGCGCAGGTGTCCGGGCCGGCGAGGGGCGAGCAGGGCAAGAGCGAGTTCGCTAAGAGGCTCAAGGAGAGGTTTGACAAGCTCAGGACCAACGCATGAGTGAGCTGGATCGCAAGTGTTGCAAAACACGCAGCGAGGAGCGAGGAGGGAACACGAGCACACTCTGGGCGTGTGTAAACTATGCTTCTTTTATGATGACAAATGGTGCAACAAATGCGTGCCTTCCACTCCAACACCCCTCCTCTCTCTCTCTCTCTCTCCTTTCTTCTCGTGGTACAATGGGGCTGGCTTGTGGGTCCAATCAACCGGCGGCGGCCTCCTCCGCGTTCTCCGGCTCCAACGTCGTGGTGGGGCTCGGGGAGTTCCGCTCGGGCGCCTTGTCCTCCGGGCCCTCCGGCGCGATCTGTGACCGGACACTTCCCTCTTTGCCGAGGGCATCCGCGATTGTGGAGCCGTCGGGGGACCTCTCATCCGTTGGGGCAGGTGAGGCCGCCGCCGGGGTGGCCGAGGCCGCCATCATGGTTGCCCCCTGCCTCGACAGGGACCTCGACGCGTTCGTCGTCGTCGAGAAGTTGTTCGACAACGGGCCGAACTTGGCGTTGAAGCCGCCAAGGAGCTGGGCGTCCTTCTCTGCGAGCCTGGCCTTGAGAGTGGAGATCTCGTGCGCAAACCTCTTGGTCGCCTCGATGAGCTCGTTCCTGGCGGCCATGGCCCTGACCTCCGCCTTCTCTGCCCGCATCGTCATCGCCAGCTTCGCCTTCTCCGACTCCACGAGCTTCACGTGCTGCTCCTCCTTGCTGCCCTCCAGGGTCATCACCTCCGCCCTCGCCGCCTCGAGCTCGTTGTGCCTGGCTTGCTCCTTGATCCGCTCGCTCTCCTCCCTCACTCTCGCCAGCTCGGCCTCGGCCCTCTGCATCTTGTCCTTGTAGCCCAGGTTGGCCTTTTCGTATTTAGTGCGCGCCCGAACGTCCGTTAACGCGAGAGAAAGAGAAGAGCAAGTCAGAAAAAAACAAAAATGAGGGAGATGGAACGGAACCGGGGGCATGCCAACTCACCTGCAGGACCTTCTCCATTTTGGCGATGATCTTCTCCTGGGTCTTGCACGTGCTCTTGTACTGGTCCACCCTCGCGTTCTCCCTCTCGAAGTCGGCGATCTGCTTGGACTGCGCCGCGTGCGCGTCCTGCAGCTCGTGGTACCTGCGCATGTCGTTCTCGTGCTCCACCGCTTTGGAGTGCATCCGTTTCATCTGGTGGACCAGCTCCGCGTTTCGGGTCTGCTCCTTGCGGAACAGGGCGATGGACTGCTCGGCGCGCTGCCTGAGCTCCTGGGGTGGCATCTCCTCCCAGCCCTCCAGGCTGGGAGCCGCCTTGGCCGCCTTTCGCTCTTGGTCCAAGATCCCCCTCATCTCCTCCACCTCGTCCTGCAACAGACGGTTCTGGTACGTAAGCCCAGAGCACTGCGCCCTCAGCCGGTCGCTCTCCTCACTGTTGTGCCTGGACTGCAGCTGGAGCTGTGACAGCGCCCTCTGGCTGTCGAAGAGGTCGCCCAAGAACCTCTGGGTCGTCTTGGTGGCCAGGGCCTCCTCTGACGATACTAGGGTGGCGTCCACGTGCATCACGGCGACCTCCCCGAACTTGAACGACACAGGCACCGGATCCCCCCCACCGGACGACAGCCTCGCGACCTCGTCCTCCGTCAGGCGGTGAGTTGACGACTCGATGAGCTGGTCCGTGTAGAGGGGGCCCTTCTCCTTCTTGGCCATTGCCCTGTGCTCCGGCCCGCCGTAGCTCGTGCTGGCGCCTCCGGGGGGCGCGGCGTCCGTCGCGTACAGCTGACATGTCAAGCTCGACTCCTTGAGGTACCGTTCCGAGGTGACGCCCTCGCCAACGCTGACGCTAAAGTAGAACGTCCTGTTCTTGAACTCTGCGAACGGGCCAGGGAGACAGGAAGGTGAATCTTGGTCAGAGAGGCCGCTTGAGGGAGACCCGCGGGGCCTAAAGGGGAGGGCTCTGCACTCACCTGGGTTCGTGGTCAGCTCTGAAACGTCCGAGGTGCCACTGAGCTTGGGGTCCAGACCACTTCCGCGCGTGTCGGCCCTGCCCGGGTCGAGCTGGGCGTCGTGCAGGCACAAGATAAAATAGTACTGGTGCGCAACCTGGGTGTCAAAGGGGAGGGAGGCGCGGGAAGTCAGCAGCGCGCGTGGGGCCAACAGGGCTGGCGTGCTCGTGCGAGTCGATCTGCGGCCTTACCATCGTCCTGACGCTCGTCACGGCGAGCCTGAGGGTTGCCATCGTCTTCGACTAAACCCAAGTGCGGGCTCTCTGTTCCTAAAGTCCCGAAGGTCGGGCGGGCGCAGGCCTCGTGCCTACCGCCTCCTTCCCTTCCGGTTCCAAGACAACATCGTATCGTGCGTCTCTCTCTTCTCCCCCCCCTCTCTCTCTCTCTGGCCCCCAAGGTCTATCACCAAGGCGCTACCTTGGCGTTGTGCAGACGCCCTTCCATATGATGGCCTGTTTGAACACCAGTTTGACAGATGAGATGCAGCTGATGGGGGAAAACGGTCAAAAATTCTTCCAGAATTCTTCCAGTGGGGGGAGAGGCCTGAGAGGGCCGCAGCGCGCCATGGGTTGCGCCAGCAGTAGGGACGTGTCGGAGCTGAGGGAGGGGCTGGAGGTCGTGCAGCAGCAGCAGACGGAGATCCTGCAGGCCATCGCGAGCTTGGGTCGGAGGCTATCGCAGGGAGAGGACAAGGATGAGGGCCTCGGGGCGGGTCAGGTGGATGTCCAAGGTCTGTCAAGCGGCCAGGTCGACGCCGTCATGGACTCCCTCGCGTCGCTGGAGAAGGGTCTGTCTCTTCTCCTTGTGAAGGCGTACGAGCCCGTCACCAAGACGATCGAGAGGAAGCACCGGGGGATAACGAGGCTTACGGAGCAGATCTCGTCCCACCTGCGCACCGTGCAAACGCCGGACGGAAGGACGCCAGACAAGGTGCTGAGAATTCAGAAGCAGCTGCAGGACATGGAAACGAGGTTCGCGGAGCTCGCCTCGCCCCTCACCACGCCAAGGTGACCCGGGTAATGTATATAATACAAGAAATGACAAGAATCCTAATCACCGGGGCATCCTGATCAGTTTTATGAACTTCTCGTGGTAGTCCTGGTGGCCCTTGATCTCCTCCCTGATCTCCTCGACCTCAGACAGGTCCTGGGGCGTCAGCAGGATCATCTGCTGTTTCGGGTTGTCCACTGCAAAGTTCAGCAGGGTCCTCAGGCTGACCTTCCTGTTCACGGCGTCCATGAAGACGTCGAACTCGTCCGCCGCCCTGAAGGGGCTCTCACACTCGGTCCCGAGGGCCAGGATGAACGCCAGGGTGCTCAGCGACCTCTCCCCACCGGAAAGGGACTTCATGTCCTTGACTTTGCGACCGGCCTTACCGTCGCCCTGATTCATCCTGACCGAGATTGCGAGCGTCTCCTCCTTGTGGCTGAACTTGAGTTGTCCCGCGTGCCCCCTCTTGCCCATGTTCATGTTGAAGGTGTTCTGGGTGATCTTCTGCAAGTTGCGGCGCATGCTCTCGAACTTCATCCACCGGTGCTCTAAGCTCTCCCTGATCATGTCGTAAGGTACCTTGATCCTGGCGAAGATCTTCTGCTCGTTCTCGAACTCCTTCTCTTTCTTGAAGAATGCCAGCTCGAGCTCCTCGAGGGACCCGCACTCCTTGACCATCTGCTGGATGCTCGACCGCATCTTCTTCAGCAGCTTCTCCACGTCCTTCATGTCCTCCTCGCTCCTCAGGTCCAGCTCCTGGTCCATGATCCTCGACACCTCCCCCAGGGCGGCCTGCACCTCGGACTCCGGGCACACCAGCTCCGCCGCCTCTCGCTTCTGGTCATACCGGGGCTTGTACTCCGCCTTCTGCTGCTCCAGGACCGTCATCTGCTTTTTTATGTAGGCCTCCTTCTCCTTCCACTTCTCCACCTGATTGCTCGCGGCCTCCATCTCCTTGTCCAGGCTCTGTGCGTTGGACACCATAGCCTCGCTCTCGTCGGTCATCTTGGCCTGCTCGGCCTGCTTGGACTCGATCAGCGACTGGCAGTTGTCCACCTCCCCACGGATCTGCTCGGCCATCTCCTCCACCTCTCGGATCTTGCCCTCCAGCCTCGCGACCTCCACGTCCAAGTCCGAGATCTGGGCCTCCATGCCCTCCATTCCCTCACCGGCCTCCTGCAGGGCCTCTCTCACCATCTCCAGCGTCCTGGACGTTGCGTCCCTGAGCGTGAGGCACTCGTCCTGCAGCTCCGCGATCCTCGCCTCCCGCCCGGCCAGCTCCTCATCCTTCTCCTTCATGCAGGCATCGAGCCTGAGCTCCTCCGCGACGTGGGCCTCCAGCTGGAGCGCGGCATTCTTCAACCTGCTCTGCAGCTGCCTCTTGGGGCCCTCGTCGTCCTGGCCCGCCACGCTGAGCCTGACCGTCTTCTGGTTGTCGCGCAGGGTCTGGCGGCTGACCTGCGTCCCGGACCCCTTCACCTCAAAGACCATGCCTGTCACGTCGTATGCCTTGGACGCTGGCCTCGCATTCCCGCGGAAGATGGCGTCCTTCCCTTGCTCGAAGTCGTCCACCAGCACAGTCGCCTCGACCCTCCCCTGGTCGATCAGGGTGTTCCACACAACGTGAGAGTGCGTTGGGTGGTTGCACCTCAGCACGCTCTGCACTGTCGCGTACCGCTGCGGAGGCAGCCTGTTCTGCGGCACCCTCACCAGCTTCCTGTCGAAGCTCGACACGGTGGCGTTCGGGGCCTGCCTCCCACCGCCCCACGCCCTCCTGGCGCACTGCCTGAACACCTGCAGGTCCTTCTCATCGTGCAGGACGAACGTGCCGAGGAGGTTGCCGATGGCGGCCTGCACGCCCAGACCCCAATGCGCGTCGGCGAGCTCCAGGTGCATCCCAATTGGGCCGACAGGCGGGTGCCTGAACTCCCCACGGGACACGCGGGCCTCCACCTCGTGAAGCAGGCGGTCATACCCCTGGCCGAACAGGTTCGGGTTCTGGGCCCAGCTCGCTCCACTCCTCCTCCCCCTCCCTGACAGTCGCTCGATATCCTCCTCCATGTCCCGAATGTCCATCTTGACGGCCTGGACCTGCTGCTTCCTGTCGTGCAGCTCCCCCTTCATCTCGTTGAACACAGCGAGCTCAGCCTCGAAGGCCTCCTTCGCCCTTCCCAGCTCGTCCTCGGCGGCCTTCTCCGCGCCCTGCGCCTCCGCAATCTTCTCCTCCCGCTCCCTCCTCAGAGCCTGCGCCCCAGACGCATCGCTCGACTCCGCCATCTCCCTCAGCGCGATCTCCATCTCCTGCCTCTCCTGCTTGCGCTCTCCGAGCTCCTCCCTCAACAGCTCCAGGTCCTTGTCGTGCTTGGCCTCCCTCTGGGTCAGCTCCTTCAGGCTCAGCTTGGTCGTGCGGACGGTTTGCCTCAGGTCTTCCAGCCTCCCCGTGAGCTCCTCCACCGCGTTCACCCTCCTCTCCCTGTTGAGCTCCAGACCCTCCCTCTCCTTGGCGGCCGCATCCAGCTTCTCCCCGCACTTGTTCAGCGCGGCAGGAGCCTTCACCTCGAGCTTATGGTTCAGGACGTCGAGCTTGTCCCCAATCTCATACACGTCCTTCCACGCCAGCACGTTCTCGCAATGGGACTCCAGCTGGACATGCTGCTCGATCGACTTTGCGTGCTCGAGCTGCTTCTTGGCCCTCTTGTACTCCGCGAACGTCTTGTCCACGTCCTTCTGCCTCGACTGCAGCATGTCTCCCATCTTCTCCGTCGCCAGCGAGGTCCCGCTCAGGTTGCCCTTCACCTGGTCCAGCAGCGTGGCGGCCAAAAAGAGCTTATACCTCGACGCGTCATTGGTGTCGTTGGAGAGGAACGTCCTCGCCACGTCCTGCGTGGTGACCACCGCGGGGTTCCCCACCATGAGGTTCAGGTGGTCCAAGATCCGGTTCAGCTCCCACATCGTGGACCCGACCTTCTTGCCCGTGGAGTCCCTGATCACCACCGAGCCGCTGCCCTTGGTGTCGATCCTGCGCTCCACCGTGATCCTGTCCCCGAAAACCTCTGGCTTGTAGGCCTCCTTCCCCTCGCCCTCGTTGCACAGGGTGACCACGACCAAGGCGGAGTGGCACCCGCGGCGCACGAAGCCGCCGAGCGAGGTCCCGCGGCCCATCTTCCGGGCGCGGACGCCAAGGCAGCACTGCAGGGCCTGCAGGGTCGCGCTCTTCCCACTTCCATTTTTGCCTGAGATAAAGGTAACGTTCGGACCAAAGTCCACCGTGAAGTTCTGGTGACGCATGAAGTTCTCCACGTGGACGCGCCTGATGAACCCGGCCCTCCACGTTCCGGACGGCCTCGAGGATGCGGGCTCCGCCGCTAAGGTCGGTACCCCTTCCCTCACCACCGACCCGTCCGCCGGTGGATCCTCCGGTGCCTCGGGCAGCGAGGCCTTCCTCCTCTTCCCGCTTGGCGAGGCGTGGACAAGGGCGCCCTCCTCGTCCTCCTCCTGGGACGACACCGGCGCCATGACGCGCTTCAGCCCCCCCGGGGACATCTTACTATGTCCTCCACCTCCCGCCCTCCCGCACCTGTTTTTCTTGTCCCGAGGCCGCTCGAGATCGTCGCAACCCGCGATCGCGATTCTCGGCTTCGCGGGTGTGTTTTCGCGCCATAAAAGCGAGGGCCGGGAGGAAATTTTGAGTAGTAAATTCATCTTACCCCCCGCCTTTTGGGGGAAAGAAAGAAAGAAAACAAAACAAAAAAAAGGAAACTTCGCGCGACAGAGCGAGCGCGGTCTACGCAGTGCAGCGCCCCGCGCACAGAGAGAGAGAGAGAGAGTGAGGATGGTGTCCAGGAGGGCGGCCCCCGCGGGGGCGTCTGGAGGGGGTAAGCTCCGCGCGTACGCCAGGAACATCGGCAAAGCTTTCGTGAGGCCGGGCGCCATAGCGCGGTATGTAGACGCCCAGAAGGTCTCCAAGTCCAACCTCGCCGTGCTGCAGGTAGCGCAAGGGTCGCGGAGCCGGGCTTTGGAAAAGAAGCAAACTCGTCCTCATGACCATGTCATGCCGGTGGAGCGGAAGGGGAAGGGGAAGGGGAAGAACTCAAAGAACTCGACGTCGTCGCGGTGGCAGGCCACGAGCGCGCCACCCAAGGTCCCCAAGGTGGACATCACGTTGAAGGGGAAAAGCGGGAAACGCGTGAGGACGTACCTGTCGGACGAGCAGATCCGGTTGAAGTACGCCACCGTTCCCACCCCTCGGGGCATCGCGCCGCGCGATCAGAAGCACGCCAAGAGGCAGAGGCGTGAGATGTCGGGCGCGGCGGGGCCGTCCTTCTCGAGCAGGAGGGAGGGTCGGATACCGCTCTCGCCGCGCTTGGCCTCCCTGCCCAGCGACATCCTGACCCGGGTGTTCTGCTGCATGAGGCACCAGGACATGAAGCCCCTGCTGAGCGTGTGCACCAGGCTCGCGGACGCCGCCAAAACGGCGATCACCACGCACTTCAACTTTCTCACCCCAGACCCGAAGCGGGCGACGCATTACGTCAAGGACCAGGCCGTGGCGACGACGTCCAGGCACGCCGGCGACGCGTCGGGAAGCGGCAGGGACGCCAGCAGGGCCTTCGGCAGCGCGAGCCAGCCCGTGCCCCAGGCCCCCAGGCAAAAGAGGCGGTCCAGGAGGCTGAGCCAGAGGAGGAGGAGGCCGGGAACGAAGATGATCAAGAAGAGGTCGCTGGTCTTCGACGACGATGCGACGACCACGAGCGGGTCGACGGGGTCGTGCGCCTCGGACACGGGCTCGGGCTCCGGCATGGGTGCGGGGAAGGCCTCCTTTTGAGTGGAGGGCGACCGAGAGCGTTGTACGATCACAAGAGCATGTGTTAATTTTTTTCTCTTCATCCTCCTCTTTTCAGATATTCGACCGCGGGCGGACCTGGGCGAGCATCCCCGCCTCCCTCTCCCTCCCGACCGTCGTGTGCCTCCCGCCGTACGTGTGGCCTGGGTAGATCCTCAGGTCGTCCTGGAGCTCCGCGACCCGCCGCACCCCGTCAGAGCTGAACAAGCTCTCGGGCTCCGACTCCTCCAGGTCGCACCGACCGTGGCTGCCGGGAAAAATGGTGTCCCCTGACAGGAGCATCTCGTCTGCGCCGCCCAGGGTGACCAGGACGCAGCAAGACCCTCTGTGGGAGGTAGGATTGATCAGCAGGCGAGACCGTCAGTCCTGTCCAACGAGGATGGTCTGCACTCGTACATTCGCCTCCCTCTCGACCATCACAATTCTCTTTGGCTTCAAAAAAAGCGTGCACTCTTACCTGGTGTGTCCCGGAGTGTGGATCACCTCTAGGACGACCTTCTCCCCAACCTTGATCTTGCTGCCGTCTCTGACGGACAGGAGCCTCTCTGCGTCCTCCAGACCGATCCTCTCCACGGCCTCCGTGACCTCGACCTCGTGCACGTACCCAACCCTATTTGGGTCCTCGGCCAGCAGCTCAAGCAGGCCAGGAATTTTCACGCCCAGGCCCTCGAAGGGAGCTGGAGGTGTTCCCCCAATATGATCGAAATGGTTGTGCGACGCAAGAACGGCGACGATCTCCATGCCGTCCTTCCTCGCGGCCTCCTCGACGCTAGCTACGTCCCTTCGTTTCGTTTTACGAAAAAAAAAAAACAAGGTCAGTCCGGGGGTCCAGGTGTCGAGGCAAGGCTCGATCGCACTCGGACAAGGACCTGAGCTTCTTACCAGCAACCATCCACGCACACGCACGTCCTGCTCGCCGTGTCCCCCACGAGGTACACGCAGTTCTGCATCTTCACAGCAACGTTGAAGAGGAGGGACTCGATGGGCGTCGTCGCGTTCTCAGGTTTCGCGAAGTCCCGTCCTGGAAGGAGTTGCCGAAAGTATAAGCCTTCGTTTGCTTTAGCGGCTTCGTCAGCGTTGCGGGGGTTCGTCTTCCGCGGGCTGATCTGCGCTTTCTCTCCGTTCACCATCCCACTAAACGACGACTTAGACGATTGATCCTTTGCTGCTTCCCTGCGCGAATCCTCCACAGCGTCCTTCCACAGCGCATGCGCTGTCTTGTCCCCCGCCATCTTTAGTTCCCCTAGTCCCCCCCACGTCCTCATCTCTCTCTCTCTTTTTTTTTTTTTTTTCCCTTTTTTTTTTTTTCCCCCCCCTTGTGCCCCCCCTGGGTCGGCCTCCCAAGTTCTCCAACGCGCCCCC